>Ga0224554_1001031_pt1 | contig 19467 bp, 11 predicted proteins | sample 714S22024metaG_FD_180666 | JGI IMG/M metagenome (GOLD analysis project Ga0224554, IMG submission 180666) | Peat soil microbial communities from Stordalen Mire, Sweden - 717 S2 20-24 | ecosystem: Environmental > Terrestrial > Soil > Wetlands > Peat | place: Sweden: Norrbotten County, Stordalen...
GATCTTGATGCGGGTAGTCCACGCCGTTGACCCAGGCGTAAGGCCATTTCGCTGTTTCCTTTTTCGCCTGGGCCAGGGCGTCCTTCCAGAGTGCGGTCTGATTATCAGTCCATGCTGCCGGGACGGTGGGGTTGCCGGCCGTGGCGGCCAGCGCGTCCAAGTCCGCCTGGGAGGGCATCCTGGGGTTGGACAGCGAGTTGACATAAACAAAGATCGGGCCGATGACTTTGCTCCATTCCTCCCCGGCGGCAATGTTGCAACGCGCGCCGGTGTCGTAATGCCCTCCTTCCCAATAATCGAGGATAATTGGGTCCGGGTTGTCGTTGTCGCCGAAGTGACAGTCGAGTTCGAGCTTGGTCGGGCCGCCGCTCAAGTATTCGATGGTCGGGTTGATAAACCAGATGCCGATGTGATCCTTGGTGCTCGACCAGCCGTAGGCGGGAGTTTTGTATTGCACGCCGGAGTAACTGTATTTGTGCTCAACGGAATTCTTGTAAGGGCCAACGCTCATGATCCGCTGCTCCTTGGCGTGGACGACCACGCCGGTGCCCCAATCCGTCGGCGAGCATTGCAGCATGTTGCGATCCGCATCCACGGAAATCCAGTTAAAGGACTGATTGATCTTGGTGATGTAGCGGCTCTCCGATCCGACGCCTCCCGCGCGGTAGTTGCCAGGATGGGAGAAAATCGCATAGACATAGACTCCGCTGTCGCCGCGCCCCATGGCATAACGGATTTCCATGTCGCAATAAGTCCCGCCACCGGGAGCGCCAGGAGTCAGTTGGAACTGGCCACCCGTTACGCCCTTCACGGAAACCTCACCGCGCTCGCCCCCGTTTTTCGCAGGATCAATAGTGATGGAGTCCGTCAAGCCACCCGCCGACGCGGCGGCGGAAGGGTCCTGCTCCCAATAGCCCGACTGGCCCTGGTCGTGGCCCATCGTGTCAATGCCCCCGTAAAACAGCGAATTCATGGCGCCATTGCGCTTGTCAATGACGGCTTTGACGAGGCCATTATCGAGTGTCCAGGCACGGCCAGTGTCGGTGACGGTGACCGGGGGGTTGGCCGCAGGCTTGGCAATCACCGGCGGGCCATCGGCGGCGCGGAGCGCCGTCGCCGTCAGGGCCACGGAAAGAAAGGCACCCGCAAGGAAGCCGTGCAGCACGGAGGAGAGGGATGTTTTCATGGGGAACTGTTGAATCGCAACAGGATCACCTTCAATACGCTATCTTGTAAACGACGGCGATGTCGTTCGGCGTCTTTCCAGGCGCCTTGATGGTGAGCGCCTCCGCGGCTTGCGACCACTGCACTTCTTCAACACTGCCGAGCAGCGTGATGTTGCTTATGGGGCGGTCCAGCAACTTCGCCGCCGTGCCAAGCGATTTGATCTGCAAAGCCTTCTTGGGCGCGCCTAGCGCGATGGCATAAAGCGTCCCAGCCTTGGACGTAAAGCGCACATCCTCGGCGGTGAATGGCTTGCCTTTGCCTTCGGTGAAGTTGCCGGCCTGGCTGACGGGTCCTTCCGAAGCCGGGCCTTCGCCAAACACTTTCCACGGACGCGTGCCAAAGATGCATTCCTTGTTCACATCCATCCACGCAGCGATGCCTTGCAGAACGGCCTCTTCCTTGTCGTCAATCGTGCCGTCGCTGCGGACGGGGATGTTGAGCAGAAGATTGCCGTTCTTGCTGACAATGTCGGCCAGCAGACGGATGACCGTCCTGGCGTTCTTGTAGCGATTGTTGTCATAAAGCGCCCGTTCGTAATGCCAGTTGCCAATGCAGGTGTCGGTTTCCCACGGCAGCGGCTCAATCCGGTTGGCCGCGCCCCGTTCGAGGTCCCACACAATGCATTTGCGCTCTTCGTCATTGAGTTGCTTGCCGAGGATCACCGCTTCGAGTTTGCCGTCATGTTGCTTGAGGTTGAAGTTGTAAAACTCGGCGGCGATTTTCAATCCGGCATCGCTGACTGGCCAGAGCGGGAGGGCATCATCGTCAAAGTAGAGCAAATCGGGCTTGTATTTATGCACCAGATCCACCGTGCGGTTGTAAAACTTGTCGCAGTAAGTCTGGTCGGGGAGGCTCACGCCATTATTCCAATCCCACCGGTTGTGGATCGCACCGGCATTGGCAAAGTTCCCACTCGGGGTGTGCCGCTGCTCGTAAAGGTCCTGCGGGTCGAGGCCGTCCCACCATTTGCCTTTGCCATCGGCCTTGGTCAGCTTGCCATCATAAGGCACTCCCGCCAGCGGCCCGGTTTTATCAGAGCTTTGGGTGATTTCATACCAACTCCACGCATGGGAGGCGTGCATGCTGACGCCAAAATGCAGGCCTTGATTGTGCGCAGCCCTGGCCCACCCGCCGATGAGGTCTTTCTGCGGGCCAATCTTGACGGAATTCCACGGCTGATATTTGCTGTCCCAAAGGTCGAAGTTGTCGTGGTGGTTGGCCAGAGCGACAAAGTATTGCGCGCCCGTTCGTTTGTAGAGAGCCACAAGTTTTTCCGGATCCCAATTCTCCGCCTTCCATGTATGGATGACATCCTTGAATCCAAACTGGGAAGGCGGGCCGTAGTGCGCGAGATGAAACACATTCTGGCGGTGGCCTTGGATGTACATGTTGCGCGCATACCAATCGCTGTCTTCAGGCGCGCATTGCGGACCCCAGTGCGCCCAGATGCCGAACTTCGCATCGCGAAACCAATCCGGCGCCTGGTACTGTTTAAGCGAATCCCAGGTTGGCTGGAACTTCCCTGCCGTGGCCGGTTCGGATTTGGTGTTGACAATGACAGACGGGACGGCGGTTTCGGGAATGGGATCTCCGGCGCGGATGGATGCAGTCACGCCCAGCGCGAGGGGAAGGATCAGGAAGCAGAGTTTTGAGTTCATAATTGGAAGTGAAAGAAGTTCATCGTGGAGCCAAATTGCCCAGCACCTCCGCCGCGGCAAGAGAAGCGGCCTTTCCGGCGGGAAGTCCGGTAAAGGTGACCCTGAGAAGGTGGCCTGTGATTCCATTGACAATGGCGTCGGTCCTCGTTTGGTCCGTCTTCATGGTGTGGGATTGATCAACGGCAAGCGTCCAAGCCACGCCGTCATCTGACATTTCAATTTTGTACTGATAGTTGCCTTCGGTCGCAAACATGAGCCTGATTTGCGTGGGCCTGACAGGACGCTCCAAATCCACCTGCCACCAGGAATTGGTTTCCGCTTCCTGCGCCTGCCAGAAGGTGGAGGCGTTGCCGTCATCAGCGAAGCGCGCGGGATGGCCCTGGTCTTCGCTGCTGGCAAGACTCGGGTTGTTGAGGCCAAAGATCGTGCCGGCGGGTTGGGTCGCCGGGCTGTTCGCTGCAGGGCCAACAAAGCGCATGTAGGGACGCGGTGGGACCGAAGCCGTTTGACCGGCGATAAACCCCGGCCCGCCAAGTGAGTGAATGGTGAGGGTCGCGTCCTTCAATCCCGGAGAGGTGGCGCGGATCACGCTTTCGCCTGCGTGGTAGGAACGGAATTCCATCGCGGCGTGGCCGTCGCGGATGGCGATGTCCGACTTCGGATCAAAGGTGATCGAAGGTCCCGTGGGGAATTCGCCCGGCCCGGACTCGATAGTCAGTGTGACCGGCGGAGAATTGCTCAGAGCCTTGCCCGCGCTGTCCACGACAGTGACGATCAATTGAGCGTCGTCCGTGCCGTCTGCATTTCTTAGCTCTGTTCTGTCGGAGGCCAGCAGCAACCCGGCAGGAACACCATTCGTCGGCCATTCAGCCGGAGGAATTTGTCTGTATTCGTGGCGATACCAATACCACTGGCGTTTGGGGAGGCGGAAATAATCAATGATGCCCGTGCGTCCCTCGTCACCGGCGATGCTGCCATGGTCAAACGCACACCAGAGCGACTCGCCGCTGCGCCATGCATAGCGCCAGAAAAACGGTTGCGACTTATCGCCTGGACCTTGGACGAGATTGCCCCAGCCTGGGCCGTAATTGCCGGGACGATTGGCGCGAATGGAGCTGTATTCGGTCACCACACTCGGGATGCCCGGATTGATGAACAGCCGCGCGCCATCGCCATTGTACCCGGCAATGTCGCCCAACTTGTCAATATTACCACGTTGGGCGCCGCCGATGGCGGCAGGGCGCGCAGGGTCAAGTTGATGGGACAGCGCCACCAATTTCGACAGGAACGCGCGGAGTTTCGGCATGACTGGCGGCGCGCTGAAAAAGGGTTCGTTGCTCATGCTCCACACGATGATGCTGGGATGATTGCGATGAATGCGGATTTCCTCGGTCAATTGCTGCTCGACGCTGGTCTCAAAGTCCGCATCGTCGGCCGCGTTCGTGGGGTAGGCGCTGGCATTCCAGTAGCCATCCGGCGATCTGCCCCCCATGCCCCAAAAACAATTTTCCGACCAAAACAGTATTCCGAGCTGATCACAGGCGGCGGCAAAAGCGGGCGAGTGCGGATAATGCGAGCCGCGAATGAAATCGAAGCCGGCATCCTTGATCATCTTTACATCGCGAAGAAAGCCGCTATCTGCCACCGCATCACCCCAGCCCGCATGGTCCTGATGGGCATTTGCGCCCTTGAAATAATAATGCTCTCCGTTGAGGAAGAACCCCTGGTCCGCCGTGAACTTGAACCAGCGGAAACCCAGTGGCGACTCGAAGTCGTCCACCGCCTTGCCCTCGTCCATCACAGTCGTCTTCACAGAGTAAAGATAAGGGTGATCGGGATGCCAAAGCCTTGGATTCGGGATCATCGGGCTGGTTTGGTCGAAGTTCGTCGACGAATGAGCCCCAATGATTTGGGTCGATTCCATCCTGGCCGTTTCCTTTCCATCAGCGTCAAGAATAACCGACTGCACCGTCGCGGACTTGACCGCGCCGGAGTTGTTCACGATTTCGGTCTTCACATTCACGGTGCCGGATTCTTTCGACACCCGGGGGGTCGTGACAAAAGTGCCATACCACGCGACATGGAGAGGCGAGGTGACAACCAACCGCACGTCCCGGTAGATGCCGCCGGAAAAAACATGCTCGCCGGCGCGAGGGGCAAGGCGGGCGTCCCAGAGATTATTGACACGCACGGCCACGACGTTGTCGCCCGACTTCAACATGTCGGTGATGTCCAAGGTGAAACCGGTGTAGCCACCCTTGTGTTCTCCAACGCGATTGCCGTTTATGAACACTTCGGCGACCTGAAAAGCGCCATCAAACTCAAGGCTCACACGTTTGCCCCGCCACTCGACCGGCTCGGTGAGGTGTTTCCGATACCAGCCGTACCCGACATAAAACTTTGGCGACGCGAAATAGGGAATGCTGAACGAATGGGGCAACCCCACGGATTCCCACGCCGCAGCGTTGAATGCGACGGCGGCCGCGTTGGTGGGATCACCGAGCTGGAACTTCCACTCGCGATTGAAGTTGATGACCTCCCGCAGGTTGGGTGGCGCAGCTTGAAGGGCACCAGCCAACACCATCGCCAGGCAGGGCGTCAAACTAAACTTCAGGGAGAACGAGTTTCGTTTCATTTGCAGAAACTTTATGAGAGCAATCCTCTGATTCGCAATGTTATTGCGTGTTCGGCGGGAGCTTTCTCCGGAAGTTTCACCGAAAGTCCATGGTCGTCCTGCGTCCAGTTCAATTTGCCGTCGTAACCGAGAAGCGAAACGGCTGTGACTTTGGCTCCGGACAACTCCGGGGATGCAGTGCCCAGGCTCCTAATCTGCGCGTTCCGCGATTCGGGCCATGCTCCGACAAACGCGTAAAGCGCATCGGCCTTGGTGGTAAACCGAATATCCTGGGCTGTGTAGGCTGGCACCGCGCCTCGCCCTGCGCCTCGGGCAGCAGGGCGGGCCAACGTGGACGGACCTTCTCCGTAAATCTTCCAGGGTCGCGTTGCGTAGATGCCCTCGGAATTCACGTCCATCCATGCGGTCAGGCCGGCCAGGAACGCTTCTTCATGTTCGTCAATCGAACCGTCGCCGCGCAACGGAATGTTCAGCATCAGGTTGCCGTTCTTGCTCACGATATCGGTCAGCATGGCGACAATGGTGGCGACGGTCGCATAGCGGTTTTCCTGGGCGACAGCCCGGCTGTAATGCCAGTCGCCAATGCAGGTGTCGGTCTGCCATGGGTCGGGGCGGATGGCGTTGGCCGTGCTGCGCTCAATGTCCTCGACGAACGCCCCGATATGCGCGGGGAGAATATGTTTTCCATTGACGACCACTTCGGCCTTGCCGCCGTTGAGCGCGGCGCTGCGATTGTAGTAGTGGGAAACGACATCCAGCCCGGCTTGTTCGAGCGGCAGTTCATTGGTGTCAAAATAAAGAACGTCCGGCTGGTACTTGTCAACGAGGTCCTGGCAGCGCAGAAACCAGTCCTCCACGAATGGTGCAGCGGGCAGCGGATTGCTCTTGGCCAGGCTGGTGTTCTTGTTGACCCAATCACGCACCGCCTGCGCGCTCGTCAGCCCGTCGGGCATCACGACGGAGCGGCCGGTGTAAAGTTCCTGCGGGTCGAGGCCCTCCCACCACTTGCCTTTGCCATCCGCCTTGGTGAGTGTGTAGGCGTCATAGCGCACGCCGGCGAGCGGGCCTTCGCCATCGTAACCGTAGGCGGGTTGCAGCCAGCGCGCCGCCCATGAGGAGTGATTGGTCACGCCAAAGCGCAGCCCATTCGCGCGGGCGGCCCGCTGCCAGAGTCCGACGATGTCCTTCTTCGGGCCGACCTTTACGGAATTCCACGCGTGATATTTTGAATCGTAGGCGTCGAAGTTATCGTGGTGGGTGCCGAGTGCGAAAAAGTATTTCGCCCCCGCGCGTTTGTAGAGCGCCATCAGTCTTTCGGGCTCCCATTTCTCCGCCTTCCACAGATTGTCAATTTCCATGAAGCCAAACTTGGAGGGATGGCCGTAAGTCTTGACATGGTAATCATAATCCCGTTCGCCCTGGATGTACATTCTTCGCGCATACCAGTCTCCCTGTTCGGGGACGCACTGCGCCGTCCAATGCGCCCAGATGCCGAACTTCGCGTCACGAAACCAATCCGGGCATTTGTAATTCTTGACAAGCGAATCCCACGTCGGCTCGAACGGCCCGGTGGCAAGGCGGCGTCCGGCGGCGGTCGTGGTGTACGGCACGGCGGCGGAGGAGGCGCTGCCCGCCCAGAGCGGCGCGGTCAAGCCGGCTGCACTGGCGAGCGCGGATGTTTTCAGAAATTTGCGGCGCGTAATCGCAGCAGTCATGGGAAGGGTGTTAGATGAGTGTTGACTTGTTCGTGACAGCAGGTTTCATGGTGCCGGCTCAGGCGCCGTTGATCTTAAGCGCAACTGCATGTTCACAGGGCGGCTGTTCCGGAAGTTGCACCTTCAAAGCGGTTTCATCCTGCGTGAACTTGAGTTTGCCCGCCCCGAGGAGTTCCACGTTCTGAATCCTGCCAACGCCCTGCCTGGCACTGGTTGCCAGCGAGGGAATGACCGCTTCCTTGCCCGGCCAGCCCATGACGAATGCGTAGAGCGCTTCGCCCTTGCTCGTGTAGCGGACATCCTCGGCGGTGAGGTCCTGCCGGGTGTTCTCGTTGAACTGCTGGCCGGGCGGCGGCTTGAATTCCGCTCCTGGACCGGCGCCGAAAATTTTCCACGGCCGGGTTGCGTAAATTGCTTCGCTGTTCACCGCCATCCACGCGGTGATGCTCTCCATGATGGCCAGCTCCTTTGCGTCGGGCATGCCGTTGTTGGGCAACGGAAAATTCAGCAGGAGATTGCCGTTGCGGCTGACGATGTCCACGAGCATGTCAATCACGCGCTTGGGGGTTTTGTATCTGGCCCGGGTGTCGTAGTGCCAGTTGCCAACGCAGGTATCCGTCTGCCACGGGCGCGGCCAGATGGAGTCCACCAAACCCCGCTCCACGTCGAGCACGCACATGCCGGCGGCCGCGTCGGACCGGCTCTTGCCGGTGTAGATCGCCTCGACTTTCCCGCCGTGACGGCGCGCGCTCGTGTTGTAAAGGTGGGCGACGAGCGCGAGGCCGTAATCGCCGAATGGAATCCCGCCATCGGTATAGAGGAGATCCGGCTCGTACTGGGTGACGAGATCCTTGATGCGCGCGAAATAGTTGTCCCTCCATGAAGGCGGCCCTTCGACGCTCATCGCTATCGCTCCCTTCGCAGGCGCATGAACCACCTTTTGGAAGAAGTCCACCGGCATCTGGCTGTAGTCATGGTAAAGACCGGCGTACTGCGGATCATTGCCGTCATAAGGCACGCCGGCGAGCGGGCCGGCCTTGTCGCTGCCGTGCGCCGTGCCAAACCAGCAGAAACTGTTCGAAAGATGCTCGCTGACGCCAAAACGCAGGCCGTGCTGTTCGGCCGCCTTCTTGAAAAGCCCGACAATGTCCTTCTTCGGGCCGCTGTCCGCCGCATTCCAACGGGGTTGATACTTTGAGTTCCACAAGTCGAAATTGTCATGATGGCAACCCATGCTCACGTAATACTTCGCTCCGGCTTTCTTGTAGAGGGCAACCAGGTAGTCCGCGTCGAATTTGTCCGCCTTCCAGGAGTTGATTACGTCGGCAAAGCCCGTTTTCGATGGGTGGCCGTAATGCTGGAGGTGGTGTTGGTACTGTGGCTCCCCCTCGACATACATCCGTCGCGCGTACCAATCGCCATACTCGGCTGCGGATTGCGGCCCCCAATGATTCCAGATGCCAAATTTGGCGTCGCCAAACCAATCGGGTGCGCGATAAGTATTGAGCGATTCGCGGTTTGCGGCGAACAGCCCGGACGGAATTTGCGGCGGTGCGCCCGCGTCCGGAGCGGAACCGCCGGCAGCCGCCCGGAGGCGCGACTCCCAAAATGGCGCGGTCAGGCCAGCTCCGGCGGCGAGGGTTGAAGTCTTGAGGAAAGCGCGTCGGCTCAATGGGGTTTTCATATCGGGTAACTCCAGTGCGTTGAATCAGGTCAGCTTGAGTCCGGTGATCTTCAGCACATAAGCAAAATCGCACGGTTTCGTGGCCGGGAATTGCACCTTCAACCCTTCGGCATCCTGGCTGAATGGGAGAACTCCGGCATTGCCGAGCATTTCCACTTTCTCGATTCTTCCCTGCACCGCCTTGCCGGTCGCCAGCGAAGTCACGACTGCCTGATCCTCCGGCCAGCTCATCAATGTTGCATACAGTGTGTCGCCATGGGTGGTAAAGCGGATATCCTGGGGCTTGTACACGCCGCCTCGCGGAAGCCCGCCTCCGCCGACCCCGGTGCCTGCCATGTTTTGGCCGTTGATCCGGCCGGCAAACCCGGCGGCCCGCGCCTTGGCCATCGCCACCGCCGCCAAGTCCGCGATGGGACCTTCGCCATATTTCGTCCACGGACGCGTGGCGTAGATCGCCTCGCCGTTCACCTCCAGCCATTTGCCAATCGCCAGCAGCACGTCTTGTTGCTCCTGCGGGATGGTCCCGTCAGCCTTGGGGGAAATGTTCAGCAGGAGATTGCCGTTCTTGCACACGTTCTCAACGATCTTCCAGACAAACTGATTGGGCGGGTAAGGCTTTTGTCCTTCGACATAGCCAAATTTATCGGTGATCGGATCGTCGGGCTGCCAGATCCAATCGGTCAACTCCATCGGGGCACGCCCCTCGCGTTCGTAGTCCATAATTTGCCCCTCGATCCACGCGTCGGTCTTGGCACTGATGCCGACTTCCTTGCCCCATTGCCGGGCACGATTGAAGTAATAGGCGGACACCCGGAGCTTAAGCGAGTCCCAGCGCCGATCGCCGTTCATGTCGAACCACAGGATGTCAGGGTGGTACTTGTCAATGGTTTCAATTCTCCTTGCGACCCAGTCGTGCATGAATTTGATCCGGGCCGTGTTGCTTCGGTCCGCGACGCCGTAGAAGGCCGCCCACTGCGGGTCGTATTCATCGCTCCCGGCCAGAGCGGGAATAAAGGCGAAATGGAAGCTGGAATGATCGGAGATGCCGGTCTTGAGGCCGGCCTTTTCCACCGCTTTGATAAGGTCTCCATCCAGGTCGCGTTTGGGGCCGTAGTTCTTGGCATTGTACGGATTAATCGCGCTGTCCCAATTGGAAAAGCCATCGTGATGCTCGCCGGGCGCCAGGACGTATTTGGCCCCCGCCTTTTTGAACAGGGCGGCCCAGGCGTCCGGATCCCACTTGGCTGCGGTGTACATGGGGAGAAAGTCCTTGTAGCCGAACTTGGTTGGCGGTCCGAAATGCTCGGTGTGCCACTGCACGATCCCCGCGTTTCCGCCATACATGTATCGCACATACCATTCGCTTTGATGTGCTGGCACCGAATAGATCCCCCAGTGCATCATGATTCCGAACTTTCCGTCGCGGAACCAGTCCGGGTCCTTGTAGTTCTGCTTGATTGAATTCCAGCTTTCGGCAAAAGGGCCGGCAGGGGCGGCGGGGATGTCTTTCAGGGCGGCGGCGACCATTTCGGGGGTGTCACGGCCGTTCCAGGTTGCCGCATTGGCAGGCCCGGGCGCGGGCGCGGCGAGTGTGGGCTCTTCCACCAGGCCTGCGCCGCCGCCGGCGATGGCGCGGGATTGCCAAAGCGACGCGGTCAGGCCCGCTCCGGCGGCCAGCGAGGAGGTTTTGAGGAATTTACGACGTGTGAGTTCATTTTTCATAAGCGGCGCTCTGCGCGTTCTCATTGTCCATTAAATGCAGCGGCGACGGCCTGTTGGTAGGCGCGGCGCATGGCGGAATCGTCCGGGTTGGGTTGCAATTTGTCCCGCGAAATCATCAGCACATAAATAATGCCGCGCGTTGGATCCGCCCAGCTTTGGGTGCCGAATGCGCCGCCATGACCGAATGTGCCGGGTGAAAGAGTTGCGTTCGCCTGCACCTGCGCCGGGTCTTCAACGACACAAAATCCCAAGCCCCACGGCATTCCAGCCCGTGCGCGGAAGCCGCCGGTTTGTTTGCGCGTCATTTCCGCCACGGTCTCCGGCTTGAGAATCTGCCGTCCACTCCACGCGCCGCGATTAAGCATCATTTGATAAAACTTCGCCACGTCCTCCGCGGTGGAAAAAAGCCCCGCACCGCCGAGGGCCGGCCGCTCATGATCCGTCACCGCGCCGCCATACATATAGTCAATCGGCGTGGGCTGCAGTTTTCCCGACTGCGCATTGCGAATGCAGGGCTGCACGAAACGTTCCTTCTGCGCAGGCGAAATCCAGAAAGTCGTGTCCTTCATTCCTAGCGGGTCGAACAGCCGGCTTTGCAGAAACTTGGCGTAGGGCATTCCGCTCACGACTTCGACGACGCGCCCGAGCGCGTCCATTCCCGCCGTCGAATAACTCCAGCGCGTGCCGGGTTGAAAATGCAACGGCTCGCGCGCGAGGACTTTGCTCATCGCCGCTAGCGTCCAATGCGGATCGGTCACGCGATATTCGCCCAAGCCGCTGGTGTGCGTGAGCAAATCGCGTAACGTGATTGGCCGGGCGGCCTTCACCAGCACACGCTGCTGCGCCGTCTGCTCCCCGGCGACCCACATGTCGCGAAATTCCGGCAGATATTGTGCGACCGGATCATCGAAGGCCAGCTTGCCGTCGTCCGCAAGCATTGCGACCGCCACGGCGGTGACCGGCTTGCTCATGGACGCGATCCAGAAAAGATCATTCGTCTCCATCTTCCGGCCCAGGGCCAAATCGCTTTGGCCCACGGCGGAAAGATGCAGCACGCGATCCTTCGTGGCCACCAGCGAAACAGCGCCGGAGATTTCGCCGTTGGTGACGAACTGCTGAAGCGCGTCAGGGACGGCGGCAAACTTGTCCGCCGCCATCGCGCCGCACGAAAAAAGAAACACAATGCACAGCGCGACGCATCCAGCGGCGGGCGTGGAAGTGGTCTGAAATTCGTGGCGTGCAATTGGACTTTTCATGACAATTGGAACTGATGCGTATTCGTTTTTAAGCCCCGCGATTCATCGACCCTGTGCGGGCGATTTTGGCATGGTGCCGCCGCTTGGGTCAACCGGTGTTCCCATCGAAGCCGGCGCCGCTTGAACGACGGATGTCACGGCGATTTGGACGGGACTGTCAAATTCGAGCGCAGCAACCGAGACATCCGGGTCGGGCGCGGAGCCGGCTAGCGTCACGAGCAGTCCTTGGTCAGTCACAATTGAAGACACTGCAGCGCCGCTGGCCAGCAACCGACTGGAATGCGCGGCCTGCCGAATGTCCGGCAAAAGAATTTTGCCGTCCGCGGGCCACTCCCAGACATGAAGGTAAAGGGTCGCCCCGCCGTTGGCCCGGGTTTTTTGCGTGGCGCGTCCCCAGGTCAATGGCTGCGAATACGGGCCCGACCCGGTGGCATAGATCGCCTCCCCGTTGGTTTTCAGCCATCGGCCCATCGCTTGCAGGCGCTCCACTTCCGGCTCGGGAATCACGCCTTCGGAGGTCGGCCCCACATTCAGGAGATAATTGCCGCCCTTGCTTGCAATGTCCGAAAGATTGCGGATGAGCTGCCGGGCGGATTTCCACCGTGTGTCGTTCGCGTTGTAACCCCAGGAGTTGTTGATCGTCATGCATACCTCGAAATGCCGGCCAAATGGGTCCGTGGCGATGTGTTGTTCCGGTGTGCCGACATCCCCAAGCACTCCGCCGCCCAGGCGGTTGTTGATGATCAGCTCGGGATAGTTGCAAGTAAGGTCGAAGATCGGGCGGGCGCGCCCGGGGGTCATGGAATACTCGGTGTCGAAGAACAGGTAGGAAGGATGGTATTTCTCCAGAATCTCCCGGACTTGTGCCAGCGCGATGCTTTTGAGATACTCGTCGAATGACCCTTTGTTCTGTTCCTCGTCCCACGGTAGGGTGTTGCCCTTGCCACCGCCGGGATTAATCCAGTCCTGGGACTGGGAATAATACAGGCCGAATTTGAGTCCTCGCGCGCGGACGGCATCGGCCAGGGGTTGCAGCAAATCGCGGCCGGCGGCCGACGCCTTCACGGCGTTCCAGTCGGATACCTTGGAATCATACAGGGTGAAGCCATCATGGTGTTTGGCGGTGATGACGATGTATTTCGCGCCCGCGTCCTCGAATAGTCGCGCCCATGCCTGCGGATCATATTTGGAAGCCGTGAAGTCCTTGGCAAACGCCTTGTAAGTCGTCACGGGAACCTTGCCGTTGTTCATATACCATTCGCCGCGCGCCGGTACCGATTAAACGCCCCAGTGGATGAAAATGCCAAAGTGCGCGTCGTGAAACCATTTCATGCGCGCGTCGCGTTGCGAAGGCACTTCATTGCGGACCACCACCGGGTAGGCTGGCAGTTGGTCTCCGCCTTCACGGTAAAGAGTGCCGGTGAGATTGCCAGCCGCCGCCGGGGTTGGCGCGCCTGGCGGGGAACCGCCCGCGAACAGGCTCTGCAAAGATGCGAACGCGAGAAGAAGGAGGAGCAGCCTGGATTTCATGAGGTGTATGCTGACGATCTTGCTTTCGAAAAACAACAAGGATTCTTGAAGGGAAGTCAAGACCTGCCTGTGCTTTTCCGGGGCGACAGACAAAATTCAGGATCAATGAATACGACAAGAGGTTTTTTTTGGCGGAATATATACTGATGTATATATTCTGCCCATGAATGAACATCCAAGCCCGCAATTGTTGTTGCAACAGATTGCTCAAATCAAACGCATGGAACCTGGCAAACTCTGCATTCTGCGCCAAGGTGCCGATGGCCCTTACTATAACCTGCAATGCCGTCAGGACGGCAAAACGGTCACTCGCTACGTGCCCCGCGAGCAAGCGGAGGCGGCGGCGACGCACACCGCCAATTACGCCCGGTTTCAACATTTAATGGAGCAATACGTGACGCTGGTGGCCCAGCAGAGCCGCGCCGAGCGTGAAGCGGGCTTTAAAAAAAAGACCTCGCACCGCACGTTCTCATCGCCCAAGAAGCAGAAATCCAGCAGTTGATGTTGCGTGTCCAGGACCAAGAGCCGGAAGGCAAGCTGGTGCAAGAACTGGAGTTTTTGGTGCGCACGGCCATTTTCAAACCGGCCAACGCGGTCATCGAATGCCTTTTGCAGGGAGCCGCCGACCGGGCCGATGCGGCGTAAGCGCCCAAAGCCGGCGAACAGCGCAAAGGCCGTCAGCGCCTGCAAGTCCAAGGGCTCTTCGGCTGCTTTGATCTGGATCGGGACTATTATTATCACGAGGGCAAAAAGCAGGGCCACTCTCCTGCGGATGCGGCTCTGGGCTTGGAAGGCGGTTAATGTTGTTGAAATCATGCGCCACACCTCCGGCCGGTTGGCCCACCGCTTCCATTTTCTGGGCTTGGCGCAATTGTTCCTGTAAATGCTTTCGCTCGGTTATGGACCACCTCACCACTCTCACCAATCGCCCCGCGAGCCACGTCCCGACCGCAGTGAATTTGTGATGCCCGTCGCTTTACTGGGAAAAGACGGGATCGTGCCGCGTTCCTGGATTGAATTGGATGGATGGTGAAAACGTGATCAATTCCCAAGTGTTGTCAAAATGAATACCACAAGCATTGCGTCTCCCGGCGCCGCCAGCTTTCTTCTTTTCTTTGGGGGGGGGCGACAGAATGCCCGCCGGTTTCCACCAACACAGTGTGGCCGCGGCGCGGCGCCTTGAGATCCGGAAAATCAACCGGGAGCGGGTCCATGGATGCGGCCGACAAGCCGGGGTCTGCGACGCGGGGTCTGCCGCTTGACATCCTCCCGACCGTTTGGCAACATCCGGCCAATGAGTGCGAGCAAGAACCGATATCTTCTCGTCCCCGCCACCCGCACGGCGTCAAGATGGCGGGGCGCACCCAAGAGCAATTCCTCATCAGTATCGTTTATTATTGTAATTGCAACAAACCAAAGCCGGCCATTCGCCGCTCATTATTGAACAGGAAGGAGACCAGATATGCGACAGACCTCATGGCATTTTGCCCGCTTCATCAATCCCGGCGTCTTGTGCGCCGCGCTTGGCGCGTTTTCGTTGCAAGCCGCTCCCGGCATCACGTCGGTCAGCAAGAACACCGAGGCGGTGGGCAAATATGAAAAGCTCGAACTCACGGTAGAGCTGACGGCTACTTATTCGAACGCGTACGATCCGGATCAAATTGACTTGTCGGCGGAATTCACTTCGCCCGCAGGCAAGGTCTGGAAAGTCAACGGGTTCTATGGCGCGGATCAAATAGCAGCTCCTTTCTCACCTGGCGGCCGGGGAGGGCGGGGAGCGGTGACGCTGACCAATTTCGCGTGGAGAATCCGCTTCGCGGCCAATGAGACGGGCAATTGGAAATATGTCGTCAGCGCCAAGGATTCCACCGGGACGACAAAGAGTTCGGAGGGCGCGTTCGCCTGCAGCGCCTCCAAATTGCACGGGTGGGTCAGGGTCGCCCCGAACAAGAGGTATCTGTGCTGCGACGACGGGTCTTCGTTCTATGGAGTCGGCGTCTGCCATGCCTGGAGCGTTTCCACCAACACCCTCACGCAGATGCAGGACCTGGGATTCAACACTTATGTGTATTGGAACGGCACTTATGACAGCGCCGGCGGGGACAACCTGATCGCGTCCATGTCGTCGAGAGTTGACCAGTACGACCAGGCCAAATGCTCGCGGCTCGATAACCTCATCAACTGGTCCGCAGAGCGCGGCATCGGGAAGATTCTGGTCATCTGGCCTCATGATTACCTGTGCGACAACCACGGCGACATGGGCAGCTGGCCGTCCAAGTGGACGCAGAATCCCTTCAATAGGATCGTCTCCTCCACCAACTTCTACGGCGACGCCAAAGCGTGGGACTACCAGGCGAAAATGTACCGTTATATCATCGCGCGCTGGGGCTACAGCGTGGGGCTGGAAGGCTGGCAGGTCATAGACGAAATTGAAGGCACCACTAGTTACAAATACGATAAGCCCGCAGGCACCGCTTGGATCGGGAAAATCACCTCTTTCTTCCAGACAAACGATCCTTTTAAACACCCCACCACTGCTTCCCTCGGCGGTTTCTGGGATGACGGAAACAAGGTCAATGACCTGTCGAATACCGAGCATTACGGATCATCCGCCCCGGCCACTGTTGCGGGCATCGTTCGCCGGCTCTGGAACGGTTACACCAAGCCGGCCATCATTGGCGAGACCACCTTGGATCGCGCCAGCAACGCCGCCCACCAGCGGCTCTGGAGCAGTCTCGCCGCCGGAATTTCCGTCACACCCTTGCTCTGGCAATTCAATCAAGGTTGGAACCAGAATGCCGCGGCCCAATATCCCGTCTTCAACAAGTTCATCGCGGACAACGAATTTGGCAAGTTCACCAATCCTGCTCTGGCGCAAGTGACCGTCCCCGATATCAGCGCGTGGGGAATTTCGAGCGACCAGATCACCTTCGGCTGGGTTACCGGAGACCCCGGAGCCCCGAGTGGCCGGCGCGGGACGCCTGCGCCGCCGGCTGCGCCGCCAGTCCCCATTTCCGGCAAGACTCTCACCGTCTCAGGGATGAAGAGCGGCTCCTATCGCATGGAGTGGTGGGATTGCGCAACCGGAGCCGTGATTTCGACAGCGACCGTGACCGTGGGCAGCGGCTCAGTAACGTCGGTTGTTCCGGCCACGACCCAGAGCGACCTCGCCTTCAAGGCCATTCGTCTTTAGGTGACACCACAGATTCGACTGGCCCATCAAACCTCAAGAAATTATTCGCCTCCGAAATCAGCCCAAGACGCTGCGGCTGCGTGGATATTCTCGGACTGGACAAAGCGGCATGAACGTACCACTGTCCACTATGAAATTCAATTCCACATTTGCGGGGTTGGCGGCCCTAATGTTCAGCGTGTTGATGATTATGCCGAATGCGGCTTCTGCGGTGCTATCGCCAGATGATCTCCAATGCGAATATGTGGTTAACCCGCTTGGGGTGGATACAGCGGCGCCGAGACTATTCTGGAAACTGACCGGCGAAGGCCGGGGCCAGCGCCAAACTGCCTGGCAGATCATCGCGGCTTCTTCCGCGGAGGACCTTGCGCGCAATAAAGGCAGTCTTTGGGACAGCGGGAAGGTCAATTCTAGCGACACCGTGCAAATCCCTTACGCGGGCAAGCCCTTGCGCTCCGCAGAGCAGGTTTTCTGGAAGGTGCGTGTGTGGGACCAGGACGGCAAGGCATCGCGGTGGAGCGAGGCCGCTTCCTGGACCATGGGGATTCTGGAGGGATCTGATTGGAAAGCCGGTTGGATTGCCGCGCCGACCAATTCGGCAGCCTTGCTCTTGCGGCGCGACTTTGTCGTCAAGCGAGGTTTGCGGCGGGGAGTGGCTTTCGTGTGCGGTCTCGGCTATTACGAGATGACGCTGAACGGCGGCAAAGTGACTGCCGATCTGCTGACGCCGGGTTGGAGCAAATACAACAAGACCTGCCTGTATGACACTTACGACGTCACTAAATTCTTGCGCGCGGGGACGAATGCCATCGGGCTGTTTCTCGGCAACGGCATGTATAACGTGCAGAAGGTTGCGGGGCGTTACACTAAATTCAGCGGTTCGTTCGGATCGCAGAAGGCGATCGCGCAGTTGCTCCTGGAGTATCAAGACGGCAGGAGCGAAATGGTGGCGACTGATGACCAATGGCGCGCCAGCCCCGGGCCAATTACCTTCACGTCCGTTTATGGCGGTGAGGATTACGACGCGAGGCTCCAGCAGGCGGGCTGGAATCTCCCCGGATTCGACGCGACAAAATGGGCGCCCGCGGTGGTGACGGATGGGCCGGGCGGCGTTTTGAAAGGGCTTTCCGGTGCGGCGCCTCCGATCCGCGGGTTCGAGGATCTCAGGCCTGTCAAGACGACGGAATTGAGGCCGGGTGTCACCGTGTATGATTTCGGCCAGAACGCTTCGCAGATGCCGAAGATCAAGGTGCATGGGCCGGCTGGGGCAATGGTGAGGCTGCGTCCGGGGGAACTATTGCGGGCCGACGGCTCGATTGATCAAGGGAGCATGGGCAGCCCCACCTATTGCATTTACACGCTCGCGGGCAGCGGGCGGGAATCATGGTCGCCGCGGTTCTTTTACTGCGGCTTTCGTTACCTGCAAGTCGAGCGCGCGGCACCGTCGGACGGAGGCGGGATGCCGGTGCTCGACTCCCTTGAAAGCACGGTGATTCATTCGACGGCGCCGGCGGTGAGCGAGTTCACCACTTCCAATGACCTTTTCAATCGCATTTACACCCTGGTGCGTTGGGCGCAATTGAACAACGTGGTCAGCGTCCTGACTGATTGTCCGCACCGCGAAAAGTTGGGCTGGCTGGAGCAGACGCATCTCAATGGGCCGGCGCTGCGCTACAACTTCGACCTCGATGCATTCTTTCCAAAAACGATGAATGACATCGCCGACAGTCAGCACGCCGACGGCATGGTGCCGACGATGGCGCCGGAATACACCTCCTTCAGCGGCGGTTTTCTTGATTCGCCCGAATGGGGCAGCGCCTTCCCGCTGATTGCGTGGCAGCAATATGAATTCACCGGCGATAAGGAATTGCTACGGCGCTATTATCCGGGCATGGCGCGTTACGCCTCGTACCTGGCTTCCAAGGCCAGCGGCGACATCGTGAGCTACGGCTTGAGCGATTGGTATGACATCGGGCCAGGCAGGCCGGGAGAGTCGAAATTGACGCCCAAGGGCGTCACGGCCACCGCGTTTTATTATCAGGACACGACGATCCTGGCGCAAACGGCCCGATGGCTTGGGTTACAGGACGATGCCGGCAAATACGAGCGGCAAGCGGAGGAGATTCGCATGGCGTTTAACTCGAAATACTTCGATGCCGCGACCAGTCAATATGCCACCGCCTCGCAATGCGCCGACTCGCTGCCCTTGGTGATGGGGTTGGCGGAGCCGCAAAATCGCGCCGCAATTCTTGATAACGTGGTAAGAGATGTGGCGCAAAAGGGTTTGACGGCGGGCGATGTGGGCTACCGATACCTGCTGCGCGCGCTGGCGGATGGGGGGCGTTCGGACGTGGTGTTTGCCATGAACAACCAGTCGGATAAGCCGGGTTATGGCTATCAATTGAAACAGGGAGCGACGAGCCTGACGGAAGCATGGGACGCGCTCCGATCTTCCTCGCAGGACCACTTCATGCTGGGCCAGATCAACGAATGGTTCTTCCACGATTTGGCCGGCATCCAGAGCGATCCGGCGGCGCCGGGCTTCCAGTGCATCATCATCAGACCTGCCATCGTGGGGAACCTCACATTCGTCAATGCAAGCTATGACTCCATTCACGGAAAGATCACCAGTTCGTGGAAGTGCGACGGAAAGAAGATTACGCTCAACGTGAAGATTCCTTGCAACACCTCTGCCACCGTCTTCATTCCGACGAGTGCGCCGGGGACTGTCGCGGAATCGGGGCGCGCGGCGGGCAGTGCTCGTGGCGTCAAATTCCTGAGAGTGGAAGCCGGCGCCGCCGTCTATCAAATCGACTCCGGTGACTACCTGTTCACCGCTGAAATTAG
>Ga0224554_1001033_pt1 | contig 19434 bp, 22 predicted proteins | sample 714S22024metaG_FD_180666 | JGI IMG/M metagenome (GOLD analysis project Ga0224554, IMG submission 180666) | Peat soil microbial communities from Stordalen Mire, Sweden - 717 S2 20-24 | ecosystem: Environmental > Terrestrial > Soil > Wetlands > Peat | place: Sweden: Norrbotten County, Stordalen...
TTTTCAAGATCTACAGCCGCTGGTGTTAATAGTTATCTTATACAATGGAATGTTCCGCAATCTATGACCGGCACTGGTAATTCTTTTACGAATCTTCCAGGAACTACATTAATATTAAATGTTAATGGAGTAACTTCTACAATAACATTTGCTACTGGTGGTTCTCCAGATAATACTGCTTTATTGGCTGCAGCAAAAATAAACGCAACGTTTGTAGGAATTGCCGATGGAAGTTCAGGATATGTAAAGCTTACCGGAAATCTTATAACTATTATTGGTGGAACCTCATTAAGTGTATTAGGATTTATTATAGGTCAAAAAGTTATAAGTATCGAACCTGCAACTGGAATTAAATATACGGTAAATTATACAAGAGATAAAATTGCATCAGAATATACTCAACAGTATTTTACAAATTTAAGTGATTTGAATGCAGATCAAGGTCCTGCACAGACTCAAAATCAGTTATTTGATGAGACTTCTGGCACAGGAATTTCTATAGCATATGTTGCTAATAGCAATAGTCTACTCCAAACATTAACAGATACTGCTGCAAATTTTACTACTTATGGAATTGTTCCAGGAAATTATATTAAAATAACAAATGGTTCAGGTGTAGGACAAATAAGAGTAATATTAGAAGTTACCAGTGCAACAGCAATTGTGGTAGAATCATTTAATCAATATATGCAACCTGATACTTCTACAAATTATTCTATAACTGACATTGGCCAGAATCAGACATCAATCGCAGCTTATTATGCAAATAAAATTGGTGGTGCACAAGAATTTATGACATCACAGTCGATTGAAGATATTGTTGATGATAATAATTGGAGAAAAGCAGTAGATAATACTATAGCTCAAACTGATGGTGCAATGGGATATTGCATGGTTCCATTGAGAGGTATGGACTCTACTGAAAGTCTTGTAGCATATATTCAAACAAATCTTGTGAATGTTAATTCCGTCATTGGTAATCAAGAAAGAATTTGCTTAATGGGAATAAAACAAACAAACACTTCTACCCAGATAAATTCTTTCCTCACTGGTATTGCTTATGAACGAATTGGTGTAATAACAGCTCCTTCTATGACCGATGGTGGAATAACATATGGTGCAGAATATATCGCATCTATAATTGCAGGTTATTTATGTAATCCAGATTATGATAGTGGAGAGCCTATAACAAATAAACCTATACCAGTAGATTCTATAAGCACTCTATGGTTAATATCAGAAGAAAAAATATTTGGTGGTAATGGTGGAATAGTAATTGATAGACGTGGAATTAATTATAAAATAATTGATTTTGTTTCTACTAATGTTTCAACTATATTCTTTGCACAAATGAAAGTTACAAAACAAAAAGATGCAATTAAGAAAAAATTACGTGCAGCTTTATCGGCAGCAATTATTGGAACTCGTGCCACTACTGATGCTCCATCGCAAGCTGCTTCGATATGTAATATGATTCTTAATGATATGGTTACAAATTCAGAAATATATGGTGTTAGCCCAGTAGTTGCAGCATATCAAGAAGGTAATCCTTCGCAATTGAATATTAATTTTACATTTCAGCCTATGTTTGATAATGATTATTTATTCATATCGTTCGGTGCGCAGCTTCCAAGCTAATTAAAATAATTTAAGGAGAAAATAAAATGGCAACCCCGAAAACTACTCTTACTACACCTCGTATAAAAATGAGAATGAAATCTTTCATGACGCTTTATGGAGCGACATATGATGGAACTAAAAATTTAAGTGATACACAATTATTAAGTATTCCACTTAAAGAAATAGGCGCTGTAAAAAAGTTTCAATATAAAAATGATAGATCTGGACTTAAATATTACAGAACTTTTGGAAAGAATAAGAATGGAAAAATAGATGAAGTGTATCCAGGTTTAGGAGATTATAAGATATTAATAAATACAGTAGTTTTATATAAAGATTCTTTGAATGAACAGTTTGGATATGATAGTGCTGATATTATGTATCAAGATTCTCCTATGATATTACAAACAGTATTAAATGCTCCTTCTGGAGTTCAAATTAGATCATTAACTTTTATTGGAGTTTGGTTTCAGAATAATCAGATAGAATTTGATGCAGAAGCAGAAGATCAGCAAGTAGCATATGATGTTAATGCTGAAGCAGCTGGCTGTTTCCCTGGATAATAAAATAATCTTAGAGATGATGTGTTATGTCAAAGACTTCTATTACGCTTCCTAAAATTTTAGCTCAACAAATTCAAGCTCATAGTTTTAGTGCTTTGTTATATCCACAACAATTTGGTTCAATAGGTTCTGCCGCAGAAAGTTTAGCATTGGGACAATTTGGATTAGATGATTTAGTCGCAGGTATAACAAAGATTACTAAAAATTTTGAAAAAACAGTAAAAGAAAGAAGATCACTTGGAAGATATAGTTATGAAGCAATGCAAAATATACCTACTGCACTTCATTATAAATTCTCTTTATCTAAAGTAGTATATTATAAGACAAATAGTATACAAGGTAAAGCAATTGAAATCGATGATACAGGATTAATAAAACAATTTTTTCCACTGACATTACAAGAACTAATAAAAAATCCAGATGGAACTATAAAATCAGTTTCTCAATATATAGATTGCTGGATAACAAGCGATCATATTGATTTAGATTTACAAAGTGAAGATACTTTAGAAATACGAAATTTAGAAATGCAAGGTATAGCAATGCAAGGTATAAGTGAAAATTATGTAGGATATGTAGAAGCAATTTTTGGCTCTGCTACTTCAGAAGCACTTAGTGCAATAAATAATGTAAATACTATTTTATCGGATTTTAAAATATGAAGTATACAATAAAAGAATTGTTAGATAAAGTATTCAATGTTAAAGAAGTGTATGAAAAGTTTCATGACAAATTTTCAATAGATGATATTAAATATGCTATAGACAAAGGAGAAGATTTACATTGGTTATATGAATATTGTAATGATAAGTTCGATAGTGAAACTATTAAGTATGCTATAGACAAAGGAGAAGATTTATATTGGTTATATGAATATTGTAATGATAAGTTCGATAGTGAAACTATTAAATTTGTTATAGACAAAGGAGAAAATTTAGATTGGTTATATAAATATTGTCATGATAAGTTCGATAGTGAAACTATTAAGTATGCTATAGATAAAAGAGAAGATTTATATTGGTTATATGAATATTGTTATGATAAGTTCGATAAAGAACTGAAAAAATTATATGATAAAAAAGTAGAGGAGAATAGAAAATGAATGAAAAAAACGAAGAACAGAATTCTATTGATCTTAAAAGTATCATTGGTGGCAGCGAACAAGTAATATTTGAAATTAAAAATAAAAATGGTAATATACAATTTATTTGCGAATCTTTAACTCAAGATGAGTCAGAGATTGTTAATACTGAAATAATTAAAAGAAATGTGACAACTGATAATATAGTAAAATGGAATAAGTTATTTAGACGTATTAAGTTATCTTATGCAATAAAAGAAATAAGACTTAATGATATAAAAATTACTTCAGTTCTTGTAGATAATAAACCATTAGAAATAAAAGGCCCATTAGAGTTAGAGATATTTTTAGCTACTTTAACAGATAAAGTTATTGAAGCTATAAATATGAAATATGAAAATGAATTAAACGATATCTATGATTTTATTGTAAAAAAAAAATAAATAAAAATAGTAGAAATATATATAGAGTATTGAAAGAATTTAATAAACTTCCTTCAGATCCAGATTTTAAAAATTTAAAAGACACTCAATTATTCTGGTTGCAAATGAATATTTCGCAAGATTATAAAGAAGAAAAAGCGGCATTCAAACAGAAAGATGATATGAAATCAATGAAAGAAGAAGACGAAGAGGATATTTCAAATGAAGAATTTATATCAATGATGGGGGAAAGACATAAAATGGATAAATCAAATGACAAATAAAGAAACAATAGAAAGATTAAAAATATTAAAAGAAGAATTAAAAAATGTAAAAGGTACTAAATGTTTAGTATATAGTAGAATTGTAGGATATTTTCAACCTACTACTCAATGGAATCCAGGTAAATTAGAAGAGTTTCATGAAAGAAAAACATTTGAGGTGTAACAATGAAGAAACTTGATAACCCATATAAAAATTTTAATAATAAAGTTCAATATGATCATCCTCCAAATACTTATTTACCTACAAAATTTTATAATAATGAAAAAGGTGTAATGTTAAAGAAAATCGGAGATAGAAAAGAAAATCTTAATAGACAATACAAATCATATCTACCGAATACTGGTGATTAATAATGAATGAAAATGTAGATCCAGAGCTTGCCGAAGGAGCTTTAGAATCAGTTTTAAAAGATCCCATGAGAAAGATGGAACAGCTCGTAAGAGTTATGGGCGAATATAGTAGAACTGTCGGTAAAAATATAACTTTACAAGAAGGATTAAGTAAAAAATTAGAAGAAACATCTGAAAATGCAATCTTAGAAGGAGATTATATATCTAAATTATCAAAGCTTGATCTTGAAATGCATAAATCAAATCTTGAAGCAACTATAAAAACTATAAAAGCTGACAAAGATGGAACAAAATCATTATTAAATTCTATAAAAAATAGAACTGAATATGAATTAAAAATGCGAGCAGTAGAAACAGAAAAGAAGAAAGCAGAAGATCAAGGGTTTATAGCTATGCATGTAGCAAAGTTTCATGAAATGCAATTAAAGACCGGAGCTTTCGCTAATAAATATCTTGGAGCAAGTACTGGCATGACGAATTTTGTACAAAAGAATCTTGGTGTTATAACATTAGTAACTATTGGTGTAATGGGTTTATTATATGCATTCAAAAAAGCAGGAATTATGATTAAAGAAACAAATCAAGGTGTATTATTAAGTGGTGGAATGAAAGGAAGAGATTGGAATCAAATGGGTGGTAATGTAGCAACATTAAACCAAACAATGAATAAATTTGGAAGTAACACATTCACATCTACTGAAATGTTAGATTTATATAATCAAGCAATAGACAATGGAGCAATATCACTTGCAAGATTAACATTAGCACAAGAAAATAAAGTAAGTATGGATAAAGTAAATCAATCAGATATGCAGAACCTATCGATGGAAAGCGCTATCCAAATGAAAAAAATGGGAACTGCAATATTTGGCAGCACTGATGTATTACCAGAAATTTATAAGACAGCATCTTTATATAATTTAAATATAAGAACTCAAACACAAGATATGCTTGGGTTTGTAGCAAATACTTCAATAGAACTTGGAATGCACACAAATTATATGATGGATATTATAAGTTCACTTGGCGAGAAGATATATATGACAGGACAAGGAATAGTTCCGACAGAATTTGCATTAAAAAAGTTAGGAGAAACATTTAAAAAAATAACAAAAGGAAACGCTAATTATACAGAAAGCTTAATGCAGATGGCTGGAAAGCAAGCACAATCATTTGATATATTAAAATATATGGCAATAATGCCGAATCATACAGGTGATGTAGGAAAAGATTTTGAAAAAGCATTGAATGTAAATCCTATATTACAAATGCAAACATATTTAAAAACTATGGTTGGTAAAACTGGTAGTACATCAAGACTTGCTTTTGCAATGCCAGAGTTTAGAAGTAAAGAAGGAATTGAATTTTTAAAAGGTATGTCTATGGCTCATTTGACAGGTAAAGAATCTGCAGCGGAATTAGCATCGGCAGTTTCATCTACTGGACAAACAAGTAATAAAGAATATGACGAAATGGGTGCAAGTATCGTAAAAGGTGGAGATGTTATGCATGCAATATTATTAACAATACAAAATATTGCAGATGAGTTTGCAACTTTTGCATCTTCAGTAACTACTGCGATACCTGGACTTGCAAATAATCCAGCGATGAGAAAGATGTTAACAGTGATGAAAAATGCTCAGACCGAAGGACATATGCTAAATAAAGGTATGAATGTTGGAAGAGCTGCTTTGGGAGGTCATTAAAATGTTAATAAAAGATAGAACAGTAGAATTTCAAATATATGATTTGACAAATGATGTAGTTGCTGATTCTATAAAGATGTTTATTAAAACTATTAATTATGACATAGAAGCCACTGGTTCTGTGTTTAAAGGTATAACTTTTTCAGATACTTTACAATGGTATTCATCTATATTTAAATTTGAATTTAGTGGAGATTCTTATATTAATCCTTTTAAAATTCCAACATTTATAAGTGATGATAATCAATATCCAAATTTTTATCAAATGTATTTAAAATATTTCTTTGAAGGTGATACATTTGAATTGGGAAGATATAAATTTAGATTTGATATATATAATTGTCCTTTGCGAGATGAATTATTCGAAGGAGTATTAACTGGAAACCCAAGTTCTGAAACAGATGAAGAACTTGGGTTAATGTCTTTTAATTTTACATTTGAAGCAAAAAGCGTTCAGCATGGAACTAAACAATCTGCTAAAAGTCTGTTTTCTCAAATGTTAAACTTAGGCTCATAATATGAAAATCGATGCTACACTTTATAGAGTTCAGAGTAATGATCCACAAATAAATGAAATATTAAATTATGATTTTTCTGCATATGACAATAGTTCTATAATGAAAGTAGATCAAACTGGAAATTTGAAAGATACTATAAATCCATTGTTCTGGCGCAACATTGTAAAAAATAATTATCAGGCCGATCAATATTCAACTTTTTATAAAGAACAGATAGATATTATAATAAATACATTAAAAGATGACTCAAAATTTTCTATGGTTTCAATTCCTATTGGACAATATATTGATTCATATACAAAGAATCAAACATTAAATACAGTATCTAAAATTCAAAATATATCTTTCAATGGAATTATACAAGATGAATTAGTATCTAATAATACAAGTACATTTTTAATATTAGAAGAAGGAATAAGAGATAATGATTTAATTGTTATTAAAGAAGATGGTAAAACTGTATTAATAGGATTTGCTATAAACTTTGATAATGAAGACAGAGAATATGGAAAGTTTAAATTACAATCTGTAGAAATAGGAAATATTGGATATTTATATGATATAACAAAAGCAGCAGTAAATCAATCGATTGCAGCATATTCTATAAATGGACAAGATGTTCAAAATTTAGAAGTTCCAGTTATGGAAAATGTATTCAGTGGACAGAATGTATTTCAAATAGTAGAAACTTGTCTTAAAGATTTTTTTTATTCAACAGATAGAGATATAGATATCACTACACCGAATAGATATAATTATTATTTTGCAATAAGTAAATTTATAAATTCTTTTGTTAATTCTACTTCTACAACTCCCGCAACATTCGGTACTATATTTACAATGTTAAAAACATTGCAGATGTATATTCAATTGGAAAATTCTACATTAGTTCCAATGAAACAACCGAATCCAAATAATTTTGCAGGTGGTACTTCAGATCCAAATTTTATAATTGCAGAGCAAGAATATCAAATATCATTGAACAAATATTCTAATACTGGTTTAGACTATACTTTTAAATGGGCTACGATAGACCATGGGGATCATCAAACATATAATGCTATGGTCGCATCATCATTTCAAATGTTTATTCCTACATTCAAAACAATAAATGCAATATTTGATGATATTATAAAAAATTCAATGTATAATTTTCATATAGGATATGATGGATGTCTACATATAAATCCTCCAACATATAATTATATTCCATTAAGTATGTTAAATTATAATTCAGAGCTATATAATTGGTCATTTAATAAAGAACATTCAAATTATATAAAATACGAAGAAACAATGTCAGATGATTACGAATCAAAAAACTCTGAATTAATGACAAGAACTGATGCTAAATATATATTTCCTTTTATAGGGGAGATAGATTATTTTCCAACATTTTATATAGATTTGAAAGCATTAGCAAAATTTGGGTTTAGATGGAATGAACCATATAGCAATCCCAATGCTGTGGTTCCATCATTAGCGAGATTATTAGCGATGATGATTAATATTACAGAAAATAGTATGACAAGAAAAATAGTATTACATTTAAAAACAGAATTGATTAAAGAAGATAAAATGACACCTAATAGATTTGAAGTGGGACAGCTATATATAATAGAAAAACCAGAGAACAAAGGAAAATTTGTTGGATATTTATTGGATATAGATGAAGAGATTAAAGTGGATGGCTATCCATCTGTAACATTGACATTTTCTTATTTAAGAGATATAGAAGAATTAGTTCAAGTTACTAATAATAATATTGATGATATTCTTGCTATATATAATAAATATGGAATATTTGATACGATGCAAGCATCTCCAACAATTGATGCTAATATTTTTAATGATAATTATAACAATTATAAAAATAAATTTTTAACAAAAATTCATGAAAATTCTGATTTTTCAGTAGGAATAACTCTTCCTGCATTCAAAACATTTCCAACGATATTAGATTTTATACAATTAACTTATACAGATGTACAAACACAAGATTCTGTAGCTCAATTAGTAAGTCAGAATAAAGAAACTCCACAGTCTAATGTAACTGTTATGGTTCAAAATTCTATGTATTATCAATCTTTTTTAATTAAGATGCAAAGATTTTTTGATGTATCAAAAAATAATGCTATTAGTTCAAATGAAGAAATTAATGCTATTGTACTTAACAATAATAATAAATATAATAATTATATTGGTTTAGCTTTAAACCCTCAAATACCTACTGATAGCAGATGGTATAATAATTCATACAAAACTTTTATACAAAAAAATGATATGATAAATCATCAAAATCAGACATATACATTATATGATAATAAAAATAATCTGAATATAGCAAATTTTGCTACAAATTTTCAAGTATCAAATATGGGATATGTAACACAAGAATTATTTAATAGAATAGTAGAATGTGATGCAGAGTTTCAAGATAGACCTAATAATTTCTCATTAGTAGATTTTTTAAATGGACCTCCAGATACTTTTATCGCTAATACTTCAAAATTTGAAGCTGGATTTTATAATCAAATATGCAATATGTCAAAAGGTCATGATGGAGTATCATTGCAATGGTTTTATAAAGAAAGTTTGAGTGGAGTATGGGTTCAAAGTAAAAATCTTTCAGGACAATTATTCTATCCTCAAAGATTTGTTAATATGGACTTTTTACAGCAAAATATAATATTGGGACTTGCTACAAGTGAAGATAAACAATCTATCATTGGGAAAACTGAAATACAATCTAACTTATTTCAAGCTCATATAGAAGGTAGAGCAATAGACGTTATGGTTCCGGAAAAAGGAACATCAACTTGTTTATATTTAAATTCAAATTGGCTTGACATGGATACAAATGGGAATGTATTGAATGTTATGACTTATAATGACTATTTCTATAGTTATATAGAAAGTGTATTCATAAATCATTTTGATGTTGTAAAAGTTCATAATAACATTACATTTGATTTAACAAAATTTAATATAAAATTTCCTAATCAAAAAAATCCGAACCAATATACTGCAAGAGTATATCATCTTGAAGTATCAAATCAGAAATATTTACAATTGCAGAATGAAATATTTTCAAAAGGTCCAGCAACAAATTCGATTGTGAGGTTATCATGAATTTAAGCTTTGCTGATATTATTGGAGTGAATGAAGCACAGAATACTATAAAGATTAAAGATATGTATAACAATGCAGTATATGATGTACCATTATCTAATCATATGCATTTCCAATCTATGCCAGTATTGAAAGATATATGTATGTATGCGAATATAGAAGACAAAGGAATTAAAATAGTAAAAATATGGGAAATAAGAAATGATCCTAATATAAGACAAGGATTATATACACTACAATCCGGAGAATTACAACTGCAAGGTCTATATGGACAATATATATATTTAGATAATAATGGCAATATAACATTCGTAGATTCTACAATGTTGAATTCATTCCAACTTGGACTTAATGGTTTCATTGCAAATTTGAATCAATGGAATCTAACAACTTATGATGGAATTAACATATTAATAAACAAAGATTTTTCTATTACAAGAACTGGTGGTGGTAAGAATGTAGTATTTTCTTTTATAATAGATGATGATTCAATGACAATAACTAATAATAAATCTACTGTAACTTTGACAAATGACGGTAATCTTACATTTACAATATCAAATAATGTAATTGTAAATGCTAATGGTAAAATACAATTACAAGTTAATGGAAGTAATATATTAGAATGTGATAATACTATTGAAAATCTTAAGAAATTAATTACCGAAGATTTTTTACAAACATTCAATAAACATACACATCCAACTACTTCTCCTGGCGTTCCAACATCAGTTCCAACTACTCTTGCCAGTGGAACCACTACACTTGGATTAAAAGGAAGCTAAATATGAAAATGACAATCGAAGATATATTAAATCCAAATGATTATGCATCAAATGAGAGTAATATTACAGCTTCAGATCAGCAGACTATTAATTCATTCATTGCAAATATTAAAATTAATAATACTTCACAGACTATAATCAACTTACAAAGAATTCAACAAATAATAACAGATAATAAAACAAATCTTGATGTATTATTAAATAATACAAATATTGCAAAGAATATACTTCAAAATGAAGTAAATAATTTAACAAGTGAGTCTACATTAAAGAACTTATACTTAGAAAATATAGATCCATCTATTTTAAGTATAAGCTCTGCTCAGTTCAATGAATATTATAATCAAGTTCAAGAATTAAATTACAGACTTAATATTTGTAGTTATAGAACCAAATTTATAAAGGATCAGCAAAGTCAGTTAGATTCCCAATATGAATTAATTAACAAATACATAATAGCAATTCAGGAAGTGAATTCATGAACGATTTGTTTTTATTAAAGTCTTCAGATAAATTAAATTATGGAGATATCAATGATTTGATAGTGAGTAATCATGATTTTCTTCTAATATCTGGAACACAGAAGATTCAACAAGATTTAATAAAAATGTTAAGGACAGTTCAAGGTTCTCATATATTATACCCACCTTATGGTAGTAATTTAGCAGATATAATTGGTACCAGAATGTCTTCGTCTTCAAATTCTACTATAAAACAAGAAATTATATATGCTGTAACTTGGGTTCAACAAATGAATATTAATGAAACTATTAACATAGATTCTATAACAAGTCTAATTATAACTCCGAATGCAGATTCATATAATATATTATTGACTATAAAACTTACTAATGGTAATATACTACCATTAGTCTATACAAGGTGAAACTATGATAACAAGCACAATACAATCAGTTTTTAATGAATTAAAAAATTATCTATTAGGTATAAGACAAGATTTATCTGTGAATCCAGGTTCTGTAACTGCCGATGTATTTTCTTCGATTGCGAATAGTGAAAATATTAGTCGACTTTTAATTCAATATGTTCAGAATTTACAAACATTGCCAGATATTTTAGCATTATTAACAAATACTGATTTTATTTCAAGTGTTTCAGCAGCGCTTAATGAAACTTCAGATCAAGTCTCAAATGACATATCTGGGTTTATAGATAAATTTGCTTCAACTTTCGATATTGTAAGAAATCCAGCGACATTTGCTACTGGAATAGTGTATTTTGGAAGATTCGATGTTCCGACACAAAGTATTATAATATATCAAGGAACTCAAATATCAACGAATGATGGAAGAAATTATACAACAACAGCTACTATTACAATGGATACAATTACTAATTATTATGATCCAAATTATAATCTATATTTAATTCCAGTACCAGTAATCGCTACAATATCTGGTAGCGCAGGAAATACTATTGCCGGTTCAGTAAATACACTTATAACTCAAGTTTCTGGTATTCAATATGTTATGAACAAAGATGATATTAGTAATGGTTATGATTCCGAAACCGATCAAGCGTTAATATCCAGAATTCAAACAAGATTAAGTGGAATAAACATATTTTCTTCGAATGGAATTAAATCACTATTACAATCTAACTTTCCAACATTAGAAGATATATTGATACAAAGTGCAAATGATCCATTGATGATTAGAGATGAAGGTTATGGTGGGAAGACAGATATTTATATATTAGAAGAAAGTACTCCCATCACAATAGCTAATGAAATTCATACTACTATAGATACATATTTTGGAACTTATTATGGAGTGTTTTTGCAGAACGAACCATCAAATCCAGACTCTACTAACTTTTCTGTATCAAATGCTGGTGGTTCAATTCCATTTTTCTATTTAAAAGATATCACAAGTAATTTTGCAGGAAGTATATTTGAAAATAGTTTTGTATATTTCTCATCTATACCAACATTTCCTATATATGTAACATATTCTTATTATAATATTGTAAATACTATTCAAAGTTTTTTAAATACTCCTGAATATGCTTTGCTTGGTTCAAGTGATGGAAGTAATAATCCTAATAATTTATGGGCTATGATTAAAAAAGCGAAACAAAGAAATTTGAATATTACATTTACTGCATATATTAAGAATGGATATATAAGAGCTAATGTTGTTGCGGCATTACAAACAAATATATTAAATTATGTTTCTAAATTATTATTAGGAAATTCAATTGAACAGTCCAATATTACAGCAATTGCTCAAGATACTCCAGGTGTATCATATCTTGATTTTTCTGGAGGTGTATTTGATCTTGATACTACTAATTTAAATGTTATATTGACTCCAGCAATTAGTGAATATATTCGACTTGGCACTCTCACAATAAATTAGGAGGGTATATGAAGTATACAATAAAAGAACTGTTAGATAAAGTATTCGATGTTAAAGAAGTGTATGAAAAGTTTCATGACAAATTTTCAATAGATGATATTAAATATGCTATAGATAAAGGAGAATATTTATATTCTTTATATAAATGTTGTTATAATAAGTTTGATAAAGAAACTATTAAATATGCTATAGACAAAGGAAAATATTTAAATTCTTTATATGAATATTGTCATGATAAGTTCGATAAAGAACTAATAAAATATGCTATAGATAAAGGAAAAGATTTATATTCTTTATATGGATATTGTCATGATAAGCTTGATAGTGAAACTATTAAATATGCTATAGATAAAGGAGAATATTTATATTCTTTATATAAATATTATAATGATAAGTTCGATAAAGAACTAATAAAACTTGCTATAGATAAAGGAGAAGATTTAAATTCTTTATATGAATATTGTCGTGATAAGTTCGATAAAGAACTAATAAAATATGCTATAGATAAAGGAGAATATTTAGATTGTTTGTATGAATATTGTAATGATAAGTTCGATAAAGAACTAATAAAACTTGCTATAGATAAAGGAGAAGATTTAAATTCTTTATATAAATATTGTAGTAATAAGTTCGACAAAGAACTAAAAGAATTATATGATAAAAAAGTAGAGGAAACTAATGGCTAATTTTTATTATGATGGAAATAATAGTGCATTACAAACAATGATTAATTCTTTATCACAAGGAACTGTATATAATAAAGAATATAATATAGTTCCTTTTATAAATGATTTGTTATTTGTTGAATTTTTTGCTACATATCCAATAAATACTTCCGTTCAATTATATTTGAATAATATATTGATTACTACACAAAACACTGATAATAATAATGCAATATCTTTTCACATTACTCCGCCATTAGGTAAATTTAATATTACAACAAAAATTGCAGGACAGATAATAACGAATCAAGATTTTTTATCTATGAATTTATTAATATTTTTTCTGGTAACTTCGAAAGTATTGAATGTAGATAACACAACAATATTCCAAATGTTTGCAAATTTATATTATGCTACTTTAGAAGACGATTTATTATATAATAAAATAGGATGGTATTTTAATTTTCAACAAGGTAATCTTGACATAGATGATTATAGACGAATGACAGCTGGAGATACTACAACTTGTTTAGGTCTAATTAGAAGTTTCATATATGCTACTACAATTATGGGATTATCAGAATTAGTATATTCTTTTACTGAAACATATCCTACTATATATACTTATAGAGATTTTATTGGAAATTTAATGATAGCTTCAATCACTCAAGTATGGAATAATTATGTATATTTTTATTTAGATGGAACTACTATAACTGGAAACATAGATATAACTTCCACAGTAATGAACAATGAAACATTTATTATTCAAGTTGATAATATTCTTAATACGATACAATTCTCTACTGAAAGTACTCCAAGTGCAATTGTTAATACTATAAATCTAATATTCCCTGGGTTAGCAAATATAATATCTATTGGTGGTTCGAACTATATTAAACTGTATTCTTCGACAGCTTTAATTCATATTGTAGGCGGATCTGCATTATCTAAGTTTGGTTTTTTAATATCTCAAGGAGATGATATAGAGAAAGGAAATATGACATTTCCTAATGCAAAACGAATAACTTATATGGATAAGACATTTGTATTAAATACAATAAGAGTTCTTATAAGAAATTGGACTTTCGATTCTAACACGCAAGCTCAGTTTGAAAATATTGTAAAATTGATACTTCCTGTAGGTCTTAAATTAGAAATATTATATGGTGATAATCTATGGATTCCTTTAACATATTTATAGTTCAAATTTGATATTTAATAAAGGAAAAATGATATGAATATTCCAAAAAATCCTACAGGATTATTTATAAATAAGAGTGATGGTTTTACAGTATTAAGTTGGAATCCAGTATTAAAAGATATAGATAATAATTATACAATAATAACTGCATATAATATTTATAAAGGTTCGGCAGACGATATAGCAAAAATGACATTATTAACAATAGTAACAAATTTAGATGAAGCAGGAATAGTTAAAACAGTATATCTTGACTTTTCAGACAATAATTATTTTTATGCAGTTCAAGCAGTAAATAGTTCTGGAGTAAGCGGTGCGGTTTCTACAAATTCTATTGGTGGTGTTATAATGCAACCGATAGAAGTAAATAATGGATTAATATGGGATGTGGGAAATTGGGATCAACAATTATGGAATTAAGGAGAGATTAAATGAACTCAACAGGAAATATGATAGTATTTACTTCTGAAACAAATGCAAGTTCTACTCAAGTAAATCAAAATTTTGGAAGACTTGATACACAAGATAATACCGAAGATTTATCATCTCAGATAACTGGTTCGACATATACTTTTACTTCAACTTATAATTTTGCATCAGGCTCTTTAAAAGTTTTTTTAGATGGATTAAGAGTGAAACCATCAGATGTTACTATAATATCAACTAATAGTTTTAGTGTTTATACTTCGAATATTGAATTTGGTGCAGAACTTGTGATAGACTATATTAGAGTGTTTTAAGGAGATATTATGAAAACTGTAAAGTTTTTTAATAAATTACAAAATAGTGTGAATTTACAGAACATTGCAGCAAATCAGATAAATAATAATTTAAAATCATTTATTAATTCGTTCACAAGAAGTGGATTTTTAACAGGATATTCTGAATCTGATTATGGATTTACTATTTCACAACCTACTTTTACAATGGGAGCTCAACCAGTTGGAACATTAAATCCTGATTATTTAAATATCTCTATTACTAATGGTAATGTTTTTGGTATAAATTCTAATGGAGATCCTTTAATAATTAATATAAATGAGATGTATCAAACATTAGATTCTACTCAAGATGGTGGAAATATAAATATTCCATTGTCAGCAAACACAAAGCCTTATACAAATTATATATATATAATTTATAGACAGACATTAGATAAATCTCAACCTGCAATAGATTATGATGGGAATACAAATTATCCAATCAATAATCATGGATATTATATATATGTTTCAACTTCAAGTACTTATACAAACTCCGCAGGACTTTATTGTGGCTCAGTGACAGTTAATGCTGATTTAAGTCAAACTTATAATTATTCTAATGTATTGATAACTGGTGTTCGTGATAACGCAGTAAAAATTCAAGTGCCAATAAGTGATAGAACTTTTACTCAATCTTATAATGCAGGAGATAATAAAACTTTAAGAGATCATATTGCAGCAATTGGAACAAATTCTACTACTGGCGGAATAACTGCAAGTAATCCACATGGAGTTTCGGCTTCAGATATTGGAGCTTTAGATGGAAGTAAATTAAATAGTAGTAATCAATTTAAAAATGGATTTATAGTTGCTCCTAATTCTACAGGATTACAATTACCTTTTGGAGCTCAAGTTTATACTTCTTCAAACTATGTTTATCTTTCTGAAGGTGGAGATGGAATTGTAAGTAATTATTCTGGTTTTATGTATAATGGAATACAGCATTATATAAATGAAATAGTGAATACTTTTCAAATAAGTGGATTAAACAAAGCTTATATCTCATTTACAAATTCTGATTCTCAAGGTTGGTATTTAATTTATCTTGCACCTGGTTCTGTATTAAATACATTCCAATTATATAAAATATCAATGAACCCTGGTAACACAAGACCAAATGGAGATTCTAATATATGGCTTGGATTTATATATTGGAATGGATCTGCATTATGTTTAAATGAAACTAATATTGCAAGTAATGGTAATTATATATTACCTACAATCTCATATGCATGGATTGATCAAAGTTCAATAAATAAAGAACCTTCAAATTTTGATATGATATCACAAAATTTAATTTCAAATGATCCTACATTATATGATTTACCAGACAATGGAAAATATACAAGAACCAGTGGAATAATTTCTACTAATATTGATACTATTGGAAATGTAAATTGGTTGCAATTATATTTATCAGGTTCTGGCAGTTGGGAACAATTTTCTTTATATACGAATCAAAAATTATCATTGGGAACTAATGCTACAAATTTCTATACAGTCTCATTTAATTATATTGGAAATGTTAACACATCAGTAAAAGTAATTATTGGCGGTCAGACATATTATCTACCTTCAATATCTACTTCTGGCTCATATTATTTTATGATAAATGGTTTTATAGATAGTATAAATTTTCAAATTAAAACAAGTACTGCTAACGCATATATTCTATTGAATAATATACAAATATATCAAGGCATTAATCCAACATTGAATTATATAGAACCACAGACATATACAAATGAAATAGTGTTTGATAGTAATCAAAGTAAATATAATGTAAGTGGAACACTTCAAAATATTGAAACAAGAATTGATAAAATAAATCTTGATAATATATTACAACTACTGCCATTAATCAATACTCAAATATTTACATCTGGTATACTTGGTACTACATTCACAAATTGGTCTACAAATATTAAAAATTTAGAATTATGGTTTATTAGAATAGTGGCTCCAAGAGTAGATATATTATCAACTTCTGGATATTATAATGCATCAATAACGTTTGGAACAAATTTCGCTCCAGTGTCGGCAATTCTTAATAGAGTTGGTTCTATATATCAAGCGGGATTTTCTGGAGATAATAGAAATTCATTTCAAGAATTTTATGTATCAAATGTAACAAGTTCTACAATAACTTTCAACGCTTTAATAAATTCTACTGATAACGGTGCATATGGTCAGTTCGCATCATCAATAGCATTGACTGGTATAATGATTATGCAGAAAATAAGTTGAGGTAATATAATATGAGACCGAAGATTGCATTGAATGACAATAAACCGAATTCTGTAAATGGTGCCACTAATGTAATTCAAGGATCGACCCCTGTGCTGGCGTTAAAATTACAAGATTCTGGAGATTCATCTTCAGTAACAGCTGAAACAATTCCATATGAACATACATCTCTTACACCTACAATTCATGATAAAATAAGTGCTATAACTTCAGTCGCAAATCTTTATACTGATATTTTTGTAGCAGATGGAATTTCACAAGTATTTACATTAACTCACACTTATAACGGAACTGGTTTATTTCTTGCATTTTTTGGTGGGATAAACCAGAATTTGACAGATGATTATACTATTACAAATGCTAATACTAAAATCACTATGACTTATGTTCCAGAATTAAATTTTAAATTAAAAGTAATTTATAACTATTAAAAGGATAATAATATGACAAAAGAAAAAGAAAGTTTAAATACAAAATTAAAATTATATAAATCAATAGTTGCAATAAATCAGACATTATTATATTTAAAATCTGCATTAGAAAAAAGTATTGAAATAGGTCAAAAGCATGACACAGATATGATTTTGACTAGTCAAAAATTAGATTTTTATAAAGAAGACTTAGAAGAGATCAAAGGATGTATTCGCACAATAGATAAATCTTTATCTTCATTGAATATACAACTTGATTTTAAAGAAAAAGAAGATAGACAAGAAAAGAAAGATTTACAAAAAGAAATTGATAAAAATAAAACAAAACCATTTTGGGACAAGATTATTGATTCTACTACTATATTCTTAAAAAATTCAAGATGGATCGCGATAATACTATTAGTTCTTATTGCAATCCTTGCTATTAAAGGTGGATTTATTTCAGTGTCAGATATATTTAATTGGATAAAAACCAATTTTCATATAAATGCTGTAAATATAGGAAGTTGAAAATGTGTAGAAAAGTGGAGAATGTAGATTATCACAAAATGTATTTAACGACTATAAATGTGAAGCATGAATTTTTAAAATTAAAACAAAAAGCAGAACGAGCAAGATTAATAGTAATGAGTAGACAAATCAGTATGCCGAAGACAGAAGATAAATTACGAATTAGTTATAAAGGAGAATTAAGATGATACAATTAGAATTAGATTCACTATTACAAGTTTCATCAATTGGAGATTTTTTAGGCTGGAGAGTAGATCCAACAGATGTAGGATTCGATAATTTACCATCAGTTATGACTCAATTTGGAGATGGGGAAATTTGTCATATTGAAATAATTATTGATAAAATTCTTGATTCAACAGGAAAAATAATAGATCTTAAAGTTATAATTGCAAATGGAACTGATGTTACTTATGATACAGTTCTACATAGATTAAATCCACTGTCTTTATTTACTCTTTATCTCATTCAACCATTGGGTGTTAATGCGGATACAAGAAAAACAATGGTAGCTCAAGCAACCGCTGAAGCTCAAGTAAAATTAATTTATAATTGGGATATTATAAAAACAATTGCTGCTAAAGAATTACAGTGCGAAATTCCTATAGTTGGATTTTTCTTTAATAAAATTGTTTGGACTACTCCACCATTTGATAAAAAAGTTATGCCAGGAACAATATGTTCAAAGAGTTGTGCAAATTATATTCGAACAGCTTTTCCTGATTTTATGAAAAAATATTGGATAGATTATATTTCACCTGGTAGTATTT
>Ga0224554_1001034_pt1 | contig 19425 bp, 17 predicted proteins | sample 714S22024metaG_FD_180666 | JGI IMG/M metagenome (GOLD analysis project Ga0224554, IMG submission 180666) | Peat soil microbial communities from Stordalen Mire, Sweden - 717 S2 20-24 | ecosystem: Environmental > Terrestrial > Soil > Wetlands > Peat | place: Sweden: Norrbotten County, Stordalen...
TCAAGAAAATGCAGCAGCTATCTCGCGAGGTGCTATTTAAAACCCTCCCCAATCCCAATCGCCGTAAACGCTTGGGCAAGAAAGTTTTAGGTCTTATCTAAGCGCCATTCAGGACTGACACCTGCACGGATGAGACTCCTTCCCCAAGTTCCGTAAACCGGAGGCGAGGAGGTGGCGGGTGCTGCGGCTGACGCAGCCCAGGGCGCGCAGAGTCCGATCATGAATTCGCTCGGCATCCCGCGCAAAATGAACAGGCCGGATGACGCCGTTGTAAAGCCGGCTTACGGGAAAAGTGGTTTCCGGTACACCACCTGGGTCTTGATGGAGGCATAGCCCAGCGCCGGATAAAAAGCGTGACTTTCCAAACGCTTGGCGTTGCTTCGCACGACAATGGCCTCTGCGGATGCGGTCCTGGCCCAATGCTCCGCGTTGGCGACCAAAGAGCGACCAACACCCTGACGCCGGAAGGCAGGAGACACAATCAGTCCCGTGATTTCGACACGAAAACCCGACTCGACGATGTGAGCGGCATGCGCCTGGAGCCAGCCCACAACACCGCCGGATGCATCCACGGCAACAATCAGCAATTCGGTAGTGGACGCCAGAATGGCTTGGATGTGACCCGGCATCTTTTCCGGCTCAACCGCATAGCCCAACTCGCCGGCGAGCCTCGCGATGGAGTCAGTATCGGCCCCTGTCGCGCGTCGAATTGATACGAAAGTCATCATGGCCGGGCTTCTATTATGCGACATCCGGCTCGTTCATTGAAAGACAGAAATCCACCAAGGGAAGCAGCTTGAAGTCATCTCGGAAAGATGTCACAATGTGAGCATGAAACAATTCACGGCGATCATTCATCAAGGCGAGCCGAACGAGGGCGGTTTTTGGGCGACTTGTCTGGAAGTGCCCGGGGCCAATGGACAAGGGGAAACCAAGGATGAATGTCTCACCAATCTTGCTCAGGCCGTTCAGCTCCTCCTGGACACTGGACGCGAGGAAGCCTTCCGGCTCGACCCGCAGGCGGAGACGGCGGAACTTTTGCTCGCATGAAACGCCGGGCATTGCTCGGCCATCTTCAAGAACATGGCTGCCAGCCGTTGCGCGAAGGAGGCAGCCATTCGATTTGGAGCAACCCGCACACCGGCCGCAAGGAATCCATTCCCCGTCACAACGAAATCAAGAAACATCTCGCGCGCTCCATCTGCCGCAACCTTTCCGTGCCAGCCCCGCCCGGTGATTAACGCAGCTGAAAAGAGGGGCGGCGAACACACAGATACCTTTTTGGATTACGGAAACGACGGCAAAGACCTGATTCTGAGCAGAGAGAACGGTTGCATTCCGCCTCATTTGGTGGTCACGTGCAGGCATGAACGAAAGCGTCGTCATCCAGGACCCTGAAATCCTCAGTGGCACCCCGGTTTTCGCAGGGACTCGCGTGCCGGTGCGCAACCTGCTTGATTACCTGGAAGGCGGTTACACGCTCGATGAATTTATCGACGACTTTCCCGGAGTGACCAAAGCCCAAGTGGTTGCGTTTCTGGAACAAGCCAGCGCCAAACTCCTTGTGGCAGCTTGAAATGAGGATCGTTCTCGGCGAGTGCTTGCCTAAACGAATTTGTGCCTTCTTTCCGTTTGATCCCCCTCACTGATTTCAGGCCAAGTCCTTGCCGCGCAATGGATTGCGTCTGGCTTCTTCAAAAAGCCCGCCTTTCAACAAAAATTAATTAAAAAAGTCATTTGATTATTGAATAGCAAGGGCGATAAACGCAAGCAAAACCCCGCTTCTTTCGTGCATCTTGGTGTCTTTGCGTTGTTCTTTCCCGCCGCAAATTGTATAGTTTCAACTCTGTGTCCGATACTTTGGTCATCAATGAAATTTATCTGAGCCTGCAAGGGGAAAGCTCGTTCGCGGGCTGGCCGTGCATTTTTGTCCGGCTGACCGCCTGCAATTTGCGCTGCTCGTATTGCGATACGGCCTACGCCTTCACCGAAGGACGCATGATGACGCTGCCGGAGATCATGGCCCGAATCGGGGAATTGGCCTGCGGTTTTGCCAAAGGCCCGGAGGCCGTGCGCCTGCCCCTGGTCGAACTGACCGGCGGCGAGCCGCTCTTGCAAAAGAACTCCCTGCCCTTGATGAAATCTTTGTGCGATGCCGGCTTCACCGTGCTGCTCGAAACCAGCGGCGCGATGGACATTGCGCCAGTCGATGCCCGGGTCCGGCGCATCATGGATTTGAAATGCCCAAACAGCGGCGAGTGCGAACGGAATCGATGGGATAACCTGGCGCATCTCAAGCCCGGCGATGAAATCAAATTCGTCATCGGCACCCTCCAGGATTATGACTGGGCCAGGGAAACAATCGCGCAGCGGCATCTGGCCGGTATCTGTCCCGTTCTCTTTTCGTGGGTTTCACCGCTGTTGCCGCGGCAGCAGGATAAATCCCTGCGCAAACCGCCGGAAGGGCAGACGCCCATTTCGCGGCTCGAACTGGTGGAAAAAATCCTGGCCGACGCGCTGCCGGTCCGTTTTCAACTCCAGATGCACAAATTCATCTGGCCGCCGGATCAGAAGGGCGTGTGAAACTTCGGCGCGTGAAAACCAAAACACAAAAGGTCCTCCGTCTGCTGCGCGCTTACGAGCCGGCCAACATGCTGTGGATCGCGCCCGACGGCTCGTGGCCCATTGTCTGGACGCGGGCCGGGGGGGTGAACGTATGGGACGCGGAAGGCCGGAAATATATAGACTTGACAGCGGCGTTCGGCGTGGCGGCGGCGGGACACGGCGCAGCGCGGGTCGTGGCGGCGGGAAAGCGGCAAATGGGACGACTCCTGCACGCCATGGGCGACGTTCACCCGCACCCTTTGAAGGCGCAGTTGGCCCGGGAACTGAGCCGCCTCACCTTCGAGCGCTGGACTTCCGGCGCGACGGCGGGCAAGACCATCTTTGCCAATTCCGGTTTCGAAGCCGTTGAGACCGCGCTCAAGACCGCCATGCTGGCCACGGGCAAACGGCGCATTCTGGCCTTCACCGGCGCGTATCACGGCCTGGGCTACGGCGCGCTCAACGCCACGCACCGCGCTTATTTCCGCGACCCGTTCCGATCGCAACTGGGGCGGTTCGGACGCTTCGCGCCGTTTCCGAAGGAAGGGGACGATCTGGCCGAAACAGAGCGGCGCCTCGTCCGGCTTTTGCGGGGCGGACAATTCGGCGCCGTCCTGGCCGAGCCGCTCCAGGCGCGCGGCGGTATCAACGTTCCCCCGGCGGGTTTCCTGCCGCTGTTGCGGACACTTTGCAATCGTTACGGCCTGTTGCTGATCCTGGACGAAATTTACACCGGCTTTGGCCGGACCGGAACGTGGTTCGCCTGCGAGCAAAGCCGGACTACGCCGGATTTGATTTGCCTGGGCAAGGCGTTGACGGGCGGTTTTCCTCTTTCGGCGTGCGTCGGGCGGGCGGAATTAATGGACGCCGCCTGGCCCGCCTCCGAGGGCGAAGCCATCCACACCAGCACTTTTCAAGGTCACCCCGTTGGATGCGCCATGGCCCTGGCCCAGATCAAGGAAATCGAAAGCCACTCCCTGCCCGAACGCAGTGCCGCGCTCGGCGCGTATCTGCTGGGTCTGCTGCAGGCGGGATTCTCCAGGCCGGATCATTCCATCGAAGTCCGGGGCTGTGGCCTGATGGCGGGCTTGGAGATTCGAGATTCCGGCGGCGGGCCGGCCACGGCGCTCGTTTTGGCGGCAGTCAAGAAAATGTTGCATCGCGGCTTTATTCTTCTGCCGGAAGGCGAATTTGGGAACGTGCTCAGTTTCACCCCGCCGTTAATCATCACCAAAGCCCAACTCGCGGCGGCGGGGGCGGCTTTGCGGAAGGTCTTGCGGTGAAACTTTCCGAGATCAAACAAATCCTCTCCGAGCGCGGTTGGATGCTGACCAAGTCGCTCGGGCAGAATTTTTTGCACGACGGCAATCAACTGCGCCGAATCGTGGACGCGGCGGAACTGAATCCGGCGGACAAGGTGCTGGAAATTGGCCCGGGGCTTGGCCCGTTGACGGAATTGCTTTTGCAAAAGGCGGCCAAGGTTTTGGCAATCGAGATGGATGCGCGGCTGGTGGAATTCTTGCGCGAGCGGTATTCCCAGCCGCAACTGGAGTTGCTGCACGCTGACGCGCTGGAATTTCTCCGCCGCGAGCCGCGCGATTGGAGCGATTGGAAACTGGCCGCCAATCTTCCCTACTCCGTCGCCTCTCCCATTTTGGTCGAACTGGCCCTGTCGCCGAAAGGCCCGGAGCGCATGGTCGTAACGCTGCAGCGCGAAGTCGCGCAACGGCTGATGGCCGGTGGCGGCGACGATGATTACGGCGTGCTGACACTGCTCGTGCAGCTCGATTACGAACCGCGCGGCAATTTCAAGATACCTGCCGACTGTTTTTTCCCCGTGCCAGACGTGGATTCGAGCTGTGTGATATTGCAACGCCGCACCCGGCCATTGCTGGCCCGGGAACAGCGCGCTACGTTCGTGAAAATCGTGAAACGGGCGTTTTCGCAGCGGCGCAAGATGATGCTGAAATTGTTGAAACAGGATTGGTCCCCCGACAAACTGGCCGGCGCATTTGCGACATTGCAGATTTCACCGCAGGAACGCGCGGAGAAACTGAGCCTGGAACAATTTGCGGCCCTGACCAAAATTCTGGCCGAAGAAAAATGAGCGAAGAAATATTTGACATCGTGAACGAACGGGACGAGGTCATCGGCCGGTTGCCGCGAAGCGTGGTCCACCGCGACGGACACAAACATCGCGCGGTGCATGCGCTGGTTTTCGGAACGGATGGCCGCATTTTCCTGCAAAAGCGTTCGATGACCAAGGACACTTTCCCCGGGGTCTGGGATTCCTCAGCCTCCGGGCATGTGGACAGCGGGGAGGATTACGACGCTTGCGCCGCGCGGGAATTGGGGGAGGAACTGGGCTTGGTCGTGGCCGCGCCGCCGCGCCAGCTTTTCAAAATCGCGGCCTGCGCTGACACAGGCCAGGAATTTGTCCGGGTGTACCAACTGGAATCGGATGGGCCGTTCACGCTGCATCCGGAGGAGATTGAACGCGGGGAATGGTTCGAGCGCAGCCAGGTGACGGATTGGGTGAAGAGGAGCCCGCAGGATTTTGCCGCCGGTTTTGTCATGATTTGGAAGCGCTTGACGGCGGGCGGTTCATTCCCTAATCTACCCAACTCGCGTCCGGGCCAATCCCACGACAAAGGGCGGTAATACCGGCGGTTTTGCTTCCGGCGCGATTCGCCCACTTAATTGAAAGGCTTTTTGTGAATGTATCGGTGGAAATATTGGGTCCGTGCAAAAGATTGATGCGCGTCGAAATCGAAGCGGCGAAGGTCGAAGAAACCTTCGCGGAAATAACGCACCGATTCCAACGCGAGGCCCGGCTGCCCGGGTTCCGTCCCGGCAAAGCGCCCAAGGACATGGTGGCCAAACGCTACGAGACGGAGGTTCGGGACGAAGCCAAACAGGATCTCATTTCCAAATCCTACCGCCAGGCCATCGCCGATCAGAAACTCGACGTGGTGGGCGCGCCCGACATTGGGGAGATTGAATTTGCCCCGGGGCAGAAATGCCAGTTCACCGCCACCCTGGAAATCGCGCCCCAATTCGAGTTGCCGGAGTACAAAGGGCTGACCGCGCGCCGCGAGGCCGGGGCCGTCACGCCCGAGGACGTGGAACGCGCCCTGCGACTGCTGGGCGAGCGCCAGACGCAATTCAACACCGTGGCGCGCGAATTAAAGGAGGGCGACGTCGCTGTTGTCAATTATACCGGGACCTGCGACGGCAAACCCATCACGGATACGGCCCCGACCGCCCGCGGCCTGGCCGAGAAGAAGGCGTTTTGGATCAACGTGGACAAGACCTCTTTCATTCCGGGGTTCGGCGAACAATTGATCGGCATGAAAGCGGGCGACAAGCGGACCATCACGGTCGATTTTCCGGCGGATTTCGTCACCCCGCAACTGGCCGGGAAGAAGGGTGTGTATGAAGTGGAGTTGGTTGAGGCCAAGGAGAAGGTGGCGCCGGCGCTGGACGAGGCCTTCGCCAAAGCCTATGGGGCCGAGAGCATGGACAAACTGCGCGAGGGTGTGCGGGCCGATTTGCAGAATGAATGGAACCTGAAGCAGAACCGCAGCATCCGCAAGCAGGTCGTGGACAACCTCCTGGGCAGGATCAAGTGCGACATGCCTGAATCCCTGCTCGAGCAGGAGACGCGGGAGATTGTTTATTCGATTGTCAACGACAACCAGCAGCACGGCATCTCCAAGGAGGCGCTCGATGCGCAAAAAGACGCGATTTACACCACGGCCAGCAGCACGGCCCGGGACCGGATCAAGGCCTCCTTTGCCTTTCAACGCGTGGCGGAGAAGGAGGGCGTGCGCGTGGAGCAGGTTGAAATCGCCCGGCGCCTGCAGGACCTGGCGGCGCAATACAAAATGCCGGTGGAAAAACTCGTCAAGGAACTGGAAAAAAGCGGCGGGTTGTCCGGTGTTTATGCCCAGCTTTTGAATGAGAAGGTGGTGGATCTCCTCGTGCAATACGCGAAGCTGGAAGATATCGTCATCGCGCCCCCGGCCTGATGTGGGCGGAACAGGGGGCTAGTTTCGCCGTTCGGCCATGTGGAGGAGAAGGTTGTTCAACTCCTGCATGCGCGGCGGTTTGCTGAGCACCGCATCCACGTCCGCGGCGGTTTCCCCTTCCGTCTTCATGATGGTCCCCCATCCTGTCAACATAATGACCGGCGTGCGCGGCGAGGCCGCCTTGATGGCCCTGGCCACGTGGTGCCCGTCCATGTCCGGCATGCCCAGGTCCGTGATGACGATCTCAAAAGGTTCGCTTCCCCGCAGATTGGATTGGAACATTTCCACCCCTTCCCTCCCGCCCGGGGCGACGCTGACCTTGTGGTGATACACCTCCAGCAGATCATGCAGCAGTTCCCTCAGTTCCGGTTCGTCATCGATGCAAAGGATGCGCAGGGACCGGCAGGATTCCTTGGGCGCAGCCTGGGGCCGGCCCGATGAAATCGCCCGCTCCTTGATGGGAAAAAGCAGGCGCACGCAGGTGCCGTGGTTCGGCGTGCTTTCGATCTCGATGCCGCCGTCGTGCCGCCGCACCATGCCGTAAACCATCGCCAGTCCCAAACCCGTGCCCCCGGTGTGGAGCTTGGTGGAGAAAAACGGTTCCAGACAGTGTTGGCGCACCCGGTCATCCATGCCGATGCCGTTGTCCCGGATCTCGATCTGAAGCTCCTGCTGCTCTCCGCCATTTTGCAAATCGGGCTTGGTCACCGAACGGGTGACGAAAGTGATGACGCCGCCTTGCGGGAGCGCATCGACGGAATTGAAGACCACGTTGGTCAGCGCCTCGCGCAGTTCACTGGGGTTGCAGACCAACACCGGCAGGTCCGTCGCCGGTTCAACATTGACGCGGATGGAAGCGCCCTGGCGTTGCGCCAGATCGCGCCAGCGCGGGCGGGTGAGCTCAATCACCTCCTCGATGGCCTTGTTGACACTCACTTTTTCCAATCGATCTGAATCCAGGTCGCGCCGGTAAAATTCCCGCATGCGGGCCACGATCTGTGCCACGTCTTCCGCCGACTGTTTGATCCGCTTGAGCCGCTCGCGCGGTTCGTTGGCCAAATCCGGCAGCGTATGGAGCAAAAGTTCCGAGTAGGCCGTGATGGGGGACAAGGCGTTATTAATGTCGTGGGCCACGCCGCTGGCCATCTGTCCCAGGGCGCGAAGGCGCTCCTGCTGCACCACTGACTGCTGCGTCCGGCGCAACTCATCGTAAGCCCTTTGCGCCCCCTCAGTCAGACGCACCTTGTCATAGAGGCTCTGGCATTCCTCCTCCGTGGTGATGACCTTGGCCTGCAAAGCGTCTTTCTCCTGGCGGACGGCGGCGATTTCCTTAAGCACCTGTTCCGCTTTGAAACGCACCTCTTCCAAAACCAGCACGATCATGCTGACGGCGATGAAAAGTTGCAGCACGGCGGCGATGAAAAAGCCGGCGCTGTAAAGGTTCCCGTATTGCTGGGAAAAGGGATAGCTGCCGAGGTAAAGCCCCCACAGCAAAAAGCCCAGCGCCAGCATGCCCGCACCCACGAAGGCCTTTTGTTTGCGCAACCGGAAAAAACACACCCCGGCGAAGAGGCTGCTCAAGCCCAGCAGAATGAACACGGGCAGCTCCACCTGCAGTGTGCCGATGATGACTTCCGGACTGACAAAGGTCCAAACCACCAGGAACAACATGAACACGCCCAGCAGCCGTTGCGGCACAGGAATACCGAGAAAGCGAAGGCTGCCCCACAACAGGAAAACCGCCGAAATGGACACACAACATTGTTTGATCGCGAAGACGATGCTTCCCGCGCCCGTATCCGAGACGCGCAGGCTCAAGGTCAGCCACAGCGCGTAAAACAACCACGCGGCCGTCCAAATCGTGAAATACTCGCGCCGCGTGTAGCGGTTGAGATAGAAGAAGAGTCCCACCAGCACCCATACGCTCAGCAGGGAAACCATCAAGGCCGCCCGCATGTACTCCTGGGGAAACACCAGTCCCATGTCCTCAAATTTCATTGTATCCAGTTGCAGTGCTCAACCACTCAAAACCACCAACAACCTATCGGCGGAGAACCGGCTGAACTTTAGCCATTATATTTAGCAGTTGCGCAAGGGAAGTTTTGCCCCGAGAATAGTTGTGCCGATGACTTCCGACGCATCTTTAGGTCAGCAAACCACCTTGCGTCGCCAGCTCAACGAAACGCTGATTGAAGGGATCAATCTGCGGCTGGCGATGACGGGCTGTCCCACCTTTGGTGATGGCGCCATGAGCCGGTTCCCCAGCCTGGCCGCGCCCATGTTTTCCCGCCAGCAGGAAACCATGCGCCTGCTGGCCGATTATCTTTGCCCAGCGGACTGGCGCATTGACCATTTTCTGCGCGATTATCTCTACGACACCGGCGTGGCCATCAAGTGGCCGGCGCGCACTTTTATCCTGGACAGCCCCGGACTGGCGCGCGAGTTGTCCTTGCCGCCGGACCGCGATGAGTTCATTTCCGATTTGGTCCGGTCTTATCGCCTGCGCCAGGGCGTGTTACATAACCCGGTCAATGACCGTCGCACCACCCAGGGCGTTTTTCATGTCTCCGAAGGCGGATTGCCGGTACCGGATGACAAGCTGGCCGTGCCCAAAATCGTTTTTGCCCGTTTGTTGGAGCAGGCCCTGCAACCGCCGCCGGAGTTGCTGCGCCTGCCCTTCACCTCCACCCAGGCGGCCCAGGCGGAATGCTTCGTTTCCCTCCTGCTCCGCCCGGTGGTGTGTCCGGCGGTGCCGGGGTTTATCTCGGAGAAATCCATGGAAACCCGCTTCTTCGCCCCGGGCAGCCTGGTGAGCAATTTGGACTTCATCGAAACGATTTTTGGCAACGCCGGTGATCCCTTCCTGCCGCAGAACGACGCCGGCCTGGATGCGGAACATTGGACCGGGCACAGCGGCTGCGTCATCCTGGCCCCGCATCTGGTCAAGCTCTCCAAAAAGAGCCTGGGACTGCCCAACTGGAACCAGGCCACTCCGCGGCAGCGCCGCGATGGCATGTGCTGGAAAGAGGAGCAGGAACCCTACAACAACGGCGCGGCCTTCAAGGTCACGGCGCGGGATGAGCGCGGCGTGATCCTGACCGTGATCGCTGATAATTACTTCGGCTATTGCAAAAAGGAGGTCAAGACCCAGATCAGTTACGCGGCCAATCTCTACGGCCTGTGCGAGGAAGAACACGCCGGCGGCGCGCTGGTCTATGCCAGCTACGATTTGGGCGAGGAATTCGATTCCGACAAGCACGTGCGTTTTCGCGGGCATTCCTTCGATGAAATGATCCAACTGGCCGGCGCAGCCATGGACTTGCGGCCGGAAGGCTATGCCATCGACAAGCAACATCCGGACATCATCTACGTGCCGCGCGACGTTCATTTTGATTTGCAGAAACAAACCGTGAGCTGGCACGCCGCCGGGGTCCAGCAGACCCTCAAGTTGCTGGCCGATAAAACTTACGTGCGCCCTTCCGGCTACAAGGTGCGCATGGCGCTGCCCTCCATCGCTCGCGGCTGGCGGCTGATCGGCACCGTGGCCGAAGGCACCCTCTGCCACAAGCCCAGCACCGTTTCCGGCGGCGGCAAGTCCGAGATTTCCAAGTCCATCAGCGACGCCATCATCCACGGCCCGGTGTTCACGGCGGATTTCAAAAAGGACTTCGACCAGGTCGAGGCTCTGCTTCACCGCGATTACTCGGATCGTTTCAAAGACCCATCCAGGAGAGGCTCGGACCGGCGCCCCATCCTCAGCCCGGAACGGTCGATCGGCTCGGTCATCAAATTGTTCACCCCGTCGGATTGGGATTATTCGGACGATTTCAATCATTGGCTCCTCTCCATCCCGCAATACATCCTCGAACTCGTTTTCGTCGTAAAACGATTTTACAAGACGGATTGGGGCGACACGTGGCGGGAACATTTCGGCGTGGACATCATCAACGGCATGCCCGCCAACGAGTTGAAATTCCACAACCGGAAACTGGTCTCCAATTTCCTCCGCGTCGGCTATGACGCGGACGGGTCCTGGCGTGTGTTCGGGCTGCGCAAAGACTACTTTCCGGCCGCCAAGGTGCAAATGGAGGACGATATCACGGCATCGGTCGTTGTGCCGGCCGAAAGGCTGCCCCATTTGAACCCGGACTACTCCAATCCGTCGGTGAAGTTTGTCCATAATTGCGAGGCGCGCCTCTTTCAGCGGCCGGATGAGGCCATTCACCGCGGTTATGACAAACAGGCGGAACAGGATCTGTCCGAGCCGGGCAATTTCCTCTCCAATTTCGAGCCGCTGCGGCAGGCGGACGCGCGGGCCTTGACCGAGGATGCCATAGGCTTTGTCACATATACCGATCCGATGCGGCAGCTCATTCTGGCCGCGGCCAAAAATGGCGGGGTGGAGTTCTTCGCCTCCTCCTGCCATCCGAGAATCGTCGATGGCCAGCCCTCCAAAAACCCGCGCTACCTGCAAAAGCGGCCGGATTTGGCCCATCCGTGCGAGACTTATCTGGCTGAAATGGCCACCCGCCTGCAACGGCGCCTGCCGCTCGCCGCCCCGATTTACACCCCGGTTAACGCCGTCATGCCCGGCCGCCGCAATAATCCGCCCGACCCCGTTTCGCGCATCCGATCGCTCGCCGTTTTCAATCCCATCCATCATCTGGAACTGCCCGAGCTGTTCATGGAGTTGATCTCGAGCATGACCGGCAAATCGCCTTCCACCACCGGGGCGGGGTCCGAAGGAGCATTGACCAAAGGCCCGTTCAACGCCCTGCCGCCCATCATTGATTTGAATGCCGCGCTGGTCTCTTTCGCGCTGACCGGCTACGACGCCTTCGTTTCCGCGGCGGGCCACATCGGGCCAAAGGTGCGCGTGGATCATGACATCAGCCTGCTCATTCCCGAAGTCTGGTGCCGCATGGCCCCGTCGGAACGGCTGCCGGCATTTCTCATCGAAAACGGTTACCTGGAGCGATGCGCGGATTTTGAGTTCGAAGGCAGGAAAGTGCTGGCCAGCCGCCTGGGTTGGCGCATGACCGCCAGCTTCGTCCGGACATTTTTCGGCCGCGTCTTCAACTATCCCCACGCCGTCTTTACGGAAGACATGCTGCGGCCTGAGAACCAGGACAAGGCCGTCTTCGCCGACGGCATGGACAATATCGTCAGCACCCACAAGGAAGCTGCGCTCCGGTATTTTGCCGATGGCAGCGTGGCTTGGGCCTGCCCGCCTCTTCAAGCCTTGCTGCATATCATGGCGCACGGGCAGCACGAGGGCCGCGACGCGAGCCATCCGGAATTCCGCGCCCTGTTCACACGGCAGAACGTCCTGGCAAGCGATTGGTATGCCGCGCGCCTGGCCGCCAGGCAGGAGCACGACGTCCAGCTCTGGCGGGGGCATGCCGATTACCTGCAAAATTTCCTCAAGAAAAAGAATTATGCGGAAGAGGCCAAACGCCTCGGCATCGCGGCCAGGCTGGAAGCCGCGTGGGACACTTATCACAAGGCCAAAACGCCCGCCCACCTGGCGGAATTGAAAGGCACCATCGGCCTGCAACCGCTCGGAGAAATTAAGAAGTAAGAAGGCGGAATTAAGACAACACTGACTCGATCTTCCCGACTTCTTAATTCTGCCTTGTTACTTTTCTTGCAGTCGGTAATAGCGGGTTGTGTTGCCGGCGGTGGACAAGGTCACATACCATTGGTCCACCGAGAAAAACGGCGTATTTGTTGCGGGAGTCCACAGGGCCGTCGGCGTCAGGTTAGTCGCCGTATAAAGGACATAAAAAGCCGCGTCCGGCGTTGCCTTGAGTGTCAGACTGCCGGCTCCGGCGCTGCCGATTGCGAGCGCAGGCCGGGAACCCACTCCTGCGCTCCATGCCAGGCTGCCATATTCATAAGCGCCCAAATCGGGCGCGCTGCCAACGTAGCCGTCGGTAAACCCGGGGATGACCACCCCGGCGTTAATGGCTGACGCATTGGACAAGAGCGTGAAGTTGTTATTCGTCCAGTTCACCACTTGCGTCTGGGGCGAACTGGCAAGGTAAAGATTGTTCGAGGCCGAATACTGATTAATGTCGTTGGTCCAAAAGGCCGGATCCGGATTGCTGGACGGGTATTGGTCGTAGGCATAAGCGCCCACGTCGGCGCAGTTGAATACCGTGTTGTTGTAGATCAGGTGCCCAATGGCCGGGCCGTTGATGCGGATGCCTGCATCCCCGCCGCTGTTCCAGCAAACATTGTGATCCACCACAAAATTCAAATCATAGTTGTCCAGATAGACCAGCGGAGATGGGATGGGGTAGTTATTGTCGTGGATCCAGTTGTAAGCAATGCGGGTATTCACCCCGTTCGCCGCCTGGGCGTTGATGCCCCAGGCGTAAATGAGGCCGAGATCCTTGCACAACGATCCCGGGTGGAAAAGATCATTGAAGCAGATGACAGACCCGGCGCCCTCGGGCCGAAGAACGTCCCGGCCTGAAGTATGCGCGGTGTTGAACGTGACAATGTCGCCGCTGCCATGGAGGACGATGGCACAGGCGTAGGTGCCCGAGTAATCGGTGTTGGAAATGACATTGCGGGTGATGAGATTGCTGCCGCCGCCGTACACGTACACCCCGGTACCGGCCGTGTTACAAAGCGTACAGTTGCGCACGACATTGTTGTTGCCAACGATCGCCACCCCGCCGCCTTGTTGGGAGCCGCCGTCCTCGTAGTATGTCTGGGAAATGATCATGTAATGGCTCAGGAATTGCGCCTGGCAGTTCTGCAGCACGTTGCCGTTGCCCTGGAGCAACGCGGCCCCGCCCCACAGGTTCAGATTGCTGACCGTGATGTAATTCCGATTGGTGAGATACACGCACCACAAGCGATGCTTCATCTCCACCGTGTGTGCGTAAGGATTGCCGCCGCCGGTGATGCGGAGGTAAAGTGTGTTGCCGCCCAAGTTGGTTTGCACATACCACTCATTGTCGGCATTCAGAAAACTGAAGTTGCCAAATAAATAACCGTTGCCGGCGCCGGCGAACCACCACGCGCCGGTTTCCGTTGCCGGATTCACCGTGATGTTGCTGCCCGTGGAACTGAGCACCTGCGCGCTCTGCCATCCCCAGGAAAGGCCCACCCCGCCAACAAACCACGCCCCCGCCCAATAGTTGTCGGGCTGCCCGCCAAAAGCCGTGCTGGTGATGATGTTGGTGTTGCTGCTGCCAATCGTCACGCTGACGGTGCCGGGATGCATCACGTCGCCGCTGCCATAGTTCGGGTATTGCGCCTGATGTAACATCGCGCCATCCACAAACACTTCGTCGGATCCTTCGCCCAAGTCCCAACTGACGGGAGCCTGATAAATGCCGTTCGACAAATACGTCCAGCCGGTCACGGCATCCGCCGCGTCCAGCGTGACGGCCTCGTTCGAATAGGCGGTGAAGGTGACCGGAGTATTGACGGCGCCGGAATGCGTCGGAGCCAGAAGCTGATGGTAAACGCCGGCGCGAATGTAACAAGTGTCGCCGGCCAACGCAGTGGCGGCCGCATGTTGGATCGTGAGAAACGGGGCGGCCAGGTTGGTGCCGGGATTTGAGTCCGATCCGTTGGTGGCGACATAGTAGAGGGTCGCTCCCGAGCGCATGGAGGCAAGGCCCAGAACCAACCCAATCGCCGCCATCCAGCGGCCTGCGCCCGTGCGAGAAAAATACGGAACCATCGCCTTTAAGTTCGTCCCGCCATCGGATTCAAGCAAGCCTGGAACAGCGTGAATTTGACAGGCTGGGGGATTGACGTAGGCTGTCTGGCAATGAAAAACGGCAAAGAGATTGGACACGCCATGACCCAGCACCTTTTAAACAGGACCAAATGTTATCTGGCCGGGAGCATCGAGAACAGCAACGCAGCGCATCACTGGCGGGACTTGGTCAAGACCGAGTTGAAGGAAACCGGTATCGTCTTTTTTGATCCCCTCAAAAAACCTTTTCTGGATTCGGTCAACGAAGACAAGGAGCACATGGCCGGGATGGTCAAATTGCGCGCCGAAGGCTCCTTCAAGGACTTGTGCAAACTCATGCGAAAAATCCGCGTGGAGGACCTGAGCCTGGTGGACCGCGCCGATTTTCTGATCGCCTCCATATCCGCCAAGACGGCCTCCTGGGGCACGGCGGAGGAAGTCTTCTGGGCCAATCGCATGAAAAAACCAATTTTCCTGGTGGTGGCGGAAGGCCGCCGCGCCTGCCCGTTCTGGATTTTTGGCACCCTGCCCGAAGACCAAATCTACGACAACCTGGAGGAGGCGGTGGCGGCCATCAAAAAACTGGATTCCGGTGAAAAGGCCATGGACCTGTCGCACTGGAAAATTTTCCGCGAAGAATACCGGTGAGTCTTACGCCAGCCCCAGGATGCGGTTCAGCTCGCGGAAGTCGCTGATGACATGTTTGGCCTTGCGCCCGACTTCCTCCTTCTTCGGGTTGAAGGCGACGGCCAGGCCGACGCACTCAAAGCAGCCCAGGTCGTTCTCGTGATCGCCCACGTGGCAAATCTCCTCGGGCACGACTTGATACGTCCTGCAAAGTTCGGCGATAAACAGGTGCTTTTGCCAGACGGGCACCGCGTAGTCCATGGTTCCGGAGAAAACCCCGGCGTCCTCGTGCATTTTGTTGCAAAAGCAAAAATCCAACTCCGTTTCCGCTGCGGCCCTTTTGCCGACGATATCCAGGCAGCCCGAAAGAAGGCCCCGCACCAGGCGGCCCCGCGATGCCTTCAAGAATTCCCTGGCCCCGTTGCAATACGGTATGGGATAGAGAGTGGGCCCGGCCATGCTGACCGGCCGGCCGCGCAGGTCGGCGGCGTCCTCCTGCGCCCACAGCTCGCACTCGGTTTGGCGTCCAATGTATTTTTTGGCGCGGGCATCCCAGGTTTCCTTCAAACCGTAGGCAAAAGCCACCGCGTCCCAGCTTGAATGAAAAGCGCTGCCGATCTTGGTGTAGGCAAACAAGCAGCCGTCCCCGTCAATGGAAACCAATTTGATTTTGCGGCTCATCGTTTTCGCAGCGTCTGCCGGCGCTGGAATTCCGCCAGGATCAGCCGGCTGGTTTGTTCCGGCGTGTGCCCCGAGGTGTCAATGCACAGCGCGCCCAGCCCCGCCATAAGCGGCGCGGCCGCCCGCTGGCTGTCGCGCTCATCCCGCGCGGCCAGGTTGTCCCGCACCCCCTCCGCCTGGCGGCGCCGCTTGCGCTCGGACAACGCCGCGTCCAGATAGAACTTAAAGTCCGTTTCTGGAAAAACATTGGTGCCGATATCGCGCCCTTCCATGACCAAGTCCCCAAAGCGAATGCACTCGCGCTGTTTTTTCTTCATCCACTGGCGCACCTTGGCGACTGCGGCGACGTGGGAGGCGGCAAGGGTGACTTCGGGCGAACGGATCTCTTTTTCCGGAAAGTAGCCGCTGACCAGGAAACGGACCCGGGGCGCCGGCCCTTCATCGCACACCAGGGTTGTTTTCCACCGGCGGCAGGCCCGCGCCACCGCGGCGGCGTCGGTCACATCCACGCGGCTCTTGACGCAATACCAGGCCAGGGCGCGATACATCGCGCCGGTATCGACATACGTGTAATGGAGCGTTTTGGCCGCCAGCCGCGCGACGGTGCTTTTGCCGCTGGCGCTGGTGCCGTCGATGGCGATGACAATAGGCTGGTTCTTCATGTGGAAGCTTCCGCAGACGTTGAACCGCCACCGCTCCCGCGGTTTACTTTGCCAAGGATTGTCAGCATCAGCACCCCCCCGATCAGACCAAAAGGAGCCATGAAATAAAAGTAATTTCCGAGATTTCGATCCAGCACCTTGCCCAGAAAGATCCCGGCCACGCTGCCCCCGAAATACTGGAAGGAATCAATCAACCCAAGGGCAAACCCGGCAAACCGCCTTCCGCCAATGTCCATCGGCGCGGCGCTGCCCAGAATGGAATGGGTGGAATTCGCCGTGAACGCAATCAGGGCCAGAAACAGAATGGCCGACCCGACGCCATGAAACTGCGCCGCCAGCAAAATGATGGCCGTCTCCAGAAAATACAACATGGCCGCCACCGGCGCGCGACGCCCATTGAAAATTATATCGGAAGCATAACCCGATAGCAAAGAACCCAGGGACGCCACAATCGGAATCAGAACTGCCACGGTAAAAAAGCTGCTGGAATGCAGGTCCACATTGTAAACGTCCTGCATGTAGCGCGGGAACCATTGGTCCACGGATTGCCGCACCGCCCCGGTGCAGGCGTAGGCGAAGGCGGTCACCCAAACCACCGGGTTGCTCACGATGGCGCGGAAGACCTGGCCAAATTCCGCCCGGACCCCCTCTGCGCCACGCGCCGAATCGTCGGCAATCACTCCAACCCAGCCCGCTTCCTCCGGGGTTTCCTTGACCGTCAGGACCATGGCGACGGCCATGACCAGGCAAATGATGGACGGCGCCCAAAACAGCCACCGCCAATGCATGGGCGGGATTTGCATCATGCCAAAAAACGTAAAACCCGCCAGCAGCGCCGGACCCAGGGTAAAGATGCCAATGCGCCCCAGATTAATCATGAAACCAAATATGCCCGAAAATCGTCCCCGCTCGCGACGGCCAAACCATGCCGCATTGATCTTCACCATGCCGGGCGCGCCGAAGGCCTGCAGGTAACCATCGACGCCGCGAATCGCGACAAACAGCCCGAGCATCCCCGCAAACGACGCCACACCGAAAAGTATGTTCATCACCACCGTTCCGGCGGCCCCGATAAGCATCGCCTTTTTGCCGCCGATTCGATCCGTGATAAGCCCGTTGATGATCTGGCCGAAAGCGTAGGCCAGGAGCGCCGTCGTAATGATGTCCCCCATTTGCGCATGGGAAAAACCATACTCCTGGCTGATCGCCTTGTTGGCGACCGACAGATTATAGCGGCACATGTAAAACGACGTGTATAAGAGGCCGAGGAAACCCCAGTTCACGCCGCGCCGCGCGCGAAACCCTTTTGGATGATTTACTGATTCGTCGGACACAATGGCGGTTTACAACGTATTGAGAATATTGGCGACCCCTTATTGCAAGACATGGCAACTCAGGGTGAAGGCTCCGCCATGGCGGCAGGGACGCGCCGCCGGGACGCCTTGGCCCTCTTGTTCTCGACCTCGGCGATGTACCTTCGGGTCGCCGCCGGCAATTCATCCCAAATGCTGACCGCAAGAATGATCCCGATGACGGCAAACGGCATCAGAAACAACGGCCATCGCATCCAATGATGTCCCTCCGTCAGATAACCCACGCCGAAAGATTGCACACTGCTGCCAACATAGACAAACCCATCGATGATCCCCGAACAAGTCGCGGTCGCTTTCCTTCCGCCGAAATCGGGCGCGGCCGTCCCGGCCATCAAGGAATGCACCCCGATCACAGCCATCGTAATAAGAACAGCCGACCATCCCACAATCAACGGCGAGCTGTAGAGGTTCAACGCCATCAGCCCTGCCAGCGCCAGCATGATCGCGCTGCAAATTGCCGCCGGCGGACCGCGCCGCGAGCGGAAGTATTTGTCCGAGAGCCATCCCCCGGCGAACCCGCCGATGATGCCAAAAACACAGACGAGCAACCCCCAATGATTGGCGATGAACTCGGCGCCCGGCTGTTTGACGTCCGCCGCAAAGATGAAATACCAATTCATGATGCCGTTGCGCAGCACGCCCACCGTCAAGCCGATGAAAGCAACCGTGAGCATGAGCCGGCTGGCAAAGACCTTCCGGAACAAATCCATCGTGGTCAGCTCCACGTGCATCAAACCGGACGACGCGTCAGCCGTGTCGAAGGGCGGGAAGCTGGCTTCCTCGGGAGTGTCCTTGATCAGCCACCAATCCATCAGCGCCCAGAAAAGCAAAATCGCCGCCGGCACATAAAACAGCGCCCAAGTGGCGTTCGTTGACGACGATTTGAGCGCGAAAAGCTGCTGAATAAGCCTGTGAAACCAACCCAATTCCCCCTGGGGATTGGCCTTGGCCATGTTGGCAATCGCCTGTCCCCAGTCGAAGGCGAAATACACCCCCAGGGAAATCAGCGTGCCAAAAACCGCGCCGAAAACACCCCGCTCCCGCACATGGAACCAGTAGGCCTTGACCTTGATGATGGAAATGGCGCCGTAGCTCTGAAAGTACATGTTGACCGCATAGACAATGGAGAAGGCCAGAACCAGATTCATCCGCAACCGATGCAGGACCAGCATGTAGGTCAAAATGCCCATGGCGACATTGGCGACCGATGCGCCGAAGGCGCCGATCAACATCCCCTTTTTGCCGCCGATTTTGTCCACCAACGGACCGTTGATCAGGAACGAAAAGCCATAAACGCCGGCGCCGACGCCAAAGATGATGCCAATGTCGCTATTGGTCATCATGTCGCCCAGGGAATTCTTGGCCACGTTCAAATTGTAGCGGGCCATGTACATGAAGGCGTAAGTCATGCCCAGCGGGAACCAGTTGACAAACCGCCGCACCAGAAAGCCGCGGGTGTGCTGCAATGGGTTATTGGCGAAGTAGATGGCAATCGCCGCAATCAGAGCTAATAAAACAATGCCGGCAGCCATATACGCTTGGGCCAACAATATGGCCGCGCCCAATGGAGTCAAGCCGCATCGGCGGGGAAAGGGCGCAAAGGGTGTGAGACAAAATTCTTCAAATTGAAAATTAAGGCTTGTATTTTTTGGGAGGTGTGCCTATAAACATAGGCACATGATGAATCCACCTAATAAAACAGGCCTTCTGCAACAAATCGCAGC
>Ga0224554_1001036_pt1 | contig 19390 bp, 23 predicted proteins | sample 714S22024metaG_FD_180666 | JGI IMG/M metagenome (GOLD analysis project Ga0224554, IMG submission 180666) | Peat soil microbial communities from Stordalen Mire, Sweden - 717 S2 20-24 | ecosystem: Environmental > Terrestrial > Soil > Wetlands > Peat | place: Sweden: Norrbotten County, Stordalen...
GCCGGGCTTGCACCAAGAACAAGGCGACGACGGCGCAGGAATCTTGCCGACCTGCTTGCCGCCTCGCCGTAATCACTTGGCCGCACTGCGAGCGGACCGGCACAGGCCTCTGCCGGTGTAGGCCTGTTCAACCTCCACGCCCGTTCAGGAGCAGAGAGCAACGGCACCCTCGGCTGCGGTCGGGTGTTACACCCAAATGTGAAGATAAGTCCAGGTAAAACGTGAAAATCTCCCAGTGGGCGCTGACGGACTTGAACCGCCGACCTGCTCGTTGTAAGCGCTTTTAAGGCGAATGGAGGCGAACTACAGCGATGTATTATGGCTGGTCAGAGTGTTATGCACACGTCGGCGAGCCACCACGAATGGTGGCGTTCGCGCGATGAATTCGCAATAGATACATTGTGGATAACCATGCCGTGAAAGATACTCGAATACACGCCGAGATGACTGCTGACGCGCCTCGCGGACTCCAAACGCGGTGACGCGCGGGAGCGGTCAAGACGAATCTAGAAACGAATCGCAGGCGCGCGACAGCTCTCTCACCGTTCGTAGACCCCCGTGCGGTGACCGAGCGCAACCACGACCACCACGAGGGCCGCGTCCTCGATGGTGTAGATGATGCGGTAGTCGCCCACCCGCGCTCGAAAGCCGGGGCGGCCTCGCAATGCCCGGGCTGACGGCGGTCGTGGGTCGTGTGCTAGGAGCGCGATCGCTCCCTGTATGCGGGGGCGGATATCGGGATCCAGATTGCGCAGGGCCCGCATTGCCGCTGGGCGGACTTCGATGCGATAGGCGCTCACGTCCAGCCGAGATCGGCCTTGACCTGCTCCCACGGAATGTTGGCGCCATCCTCGGCCATCGCTGCATCGAACGCTGCCACATCTTCGGCGTCCTCGAGCCGGAAGGAGGCACCATGTCATTGCGCGACACCGGGCGACCGGCGCAACCCAGACTCGCCGCGCTCGAGGCTTCCCGTCGTGATTTGTGCGACGGGGAGGTAAGGCACTCCGCGATGTCTTACTACCAGGGTGATGTTCCATGGCCGGAAGGGCACTCGCTACGTAAACCGGAGGCCGCGCTGAGGACGCCTGATCTTTCGCCTATCGCGCCGCTGATCCTCGTCTTCGAGGAGTCGCCTCTCGCACTGTGAACGCAGCGGGCGAAGCATCGCGCACTTCGTTCTGTCGCTACTCCAAGCCGACAGTCCGGGGCGCCCTCAGGCCGAGAGTTAACCGAATGTCATGAGACTCCCCTTCAGGATGGCCGGCTGTTCACTCGACAGCACACCGAGCCGCCTATCGACGTGCGAGCGTTTCACTCCGTCCTTGCTCGTCACCGCGGCGGACTAGTTGACGCGCTGGGCTGTCAGCTGCGGGTAGCCCGCCAGCACCTGCATCTCATGGGCAGCTGGATTGTCGTCCCGCTCTCGAAGCCCGCGTGAGCGGTAGCCAGTCGCTCCACCCGGCGGAGGATCTCCACCCGCTCCTCGGCTGGACGCGTGATCACCGCGCTGTAGGTGCTGGCGAGACCGACCAGCTCGTCGCGGGTCACCGGCATGGACCAGGTGATCACGATCGTCTCTGGCGTCGTGAACTGGGCGTCGGATGGTAGCTCGAATGAGTGACGCTTGGCGTGGTCGTTGGCGCGTCCAACCCTCTCGCGGCTGGGGCCGAGCAGCTCGGCGACCCACTCGACGTCGCGGGCGGGCCCGTTCCACAGCACGCCCAGGCGACCGCCGTGTCGTAGGACGCGGGCAGCCTCGGGCACAGTCAGGGCGCGATCCATCCAGTGCCATGCCGACGAGACAGCGACCGCGTCGAAGGTGTCATCGGCGAACGGAAGCGCTTCGGCACGGGCCCCGACGGTCAGCACGTCGGGGACGCGTCGGACGAGGACCGCGCGCATCCGGGCATCGGGCTCGGCGGCAACCACCTTGCCGGGCACCCGCTCGCGAAGGAGACGGGTGACAGCGCCAGTACCAGCGCCGAGGTCGAGGACCTCGACTGCGTTCGTCGGCAACACCCAGTCGACCGCCTCACCCGGCGGAGGCGGGCGGTAGCGGTCGTAGGTGTCGGCGACGGCGCCGAACGACAGCGCCCTCGCGACGACGGGCGAATCGGTCACCGCCCGGACGATACCGGCAGGCGACCATCAGTTGCGGCCAAGCCGAACCGAGGCGCTTCCAGGATCCTTCCTTCAGCTCAGCGACCGCGTGCTCTGTTGCGGCGTTCCCGTCGTTGTCGGAGGACTGCGCGGAGCTTGCGGAAGATAGAGCCCACGGACGAAACTTACTCGGCCATTACGTCCCGCTCAACGCGCTCGGTCCCGTCGCCCGCCTGCAGTCGACAGGGGTGGTGGTGAACAGCAGGTTTTGTCAAGGGCAACCGAACGCGCCGCGGGGGACAACTTCTCGCTATCCGAAAGCTTGCCCCGAACAGTCGAAGCGATGAGGCACAACCCTCAGGCTGCGCGTGAAGTGACGTCGCTCCCGTCTCGGGTGTATCGGCATCGCCGCTGCCCTTTGCCCGCCGCTCCTGGACCCTTGAGACCGGTCACGACGGGTGGTTGCGAGTAGGAAGTATAGTACGCAGCAACAAGGTAGAAGTATGGTTCGTACCTCCGATTAGGAAGTATGTCGCTCAAGGATGGCTCAATGAGAATTCGAACAAGGACTGAACTTGGGGCGCTGCTCAGGTCAGAGCGCGAGCGCCAGAAGATGACGCAGCAACAGCTCGCCAATCGGATCGGCACGTCTAGGCGTTGGGTAAGCGCGATCGAGACGGGCGCAGAGAACCCAACCCTCGATTTGCTTCTCCGATGGCTTGGCGCGCTGAGTCTTGAGCTCTCCATCGCCCCGACCGACAAGTTGGCAGGCGCGTTCTCCCGGTCTGCGCTCGATGAGATCATCTCCCGCTCCCGAAGCGGAACTCGATAATGGCCGAGAAAGAGCTCGTTGTCTTGATGAACGGCACACTGCTCGGTCATGTACGCCAAGCAAGTAACGGCAACCTCGAGCTGACTTACGACGAGAATTACCGAAACGATCCTTCGGCGACTCCCCTCAGTACGGCGATGCCGTTGACTGGGCACCTGTACCGAGATCGGAGTGTTCGCCCTTTTCTCGTCGGTCTCCTCCCCGACAACGACGACGTCCTGGCGCGTTGGGGAGAGACCTTTGGCGTCTCTCATCGGAATCCCTTCGCGCTCCTTGCACACGTCGGTGAGGACTGCGCGGGGGCGGCCCAATTCGTGCGGCCCGAGCGGCTCGACAAACTCGCTGAGGGCAAAATCGACTGGTTGACCGACGCCGACGTCGAGGACCGACTGCGCGCTATTCGCCTCGACCCATCGGCGTGGCTCTGGGGTAACGACGAACAGGGCCAGTTCTCTCTCGCGGGGGCACAGTCGAAGATCGCGCTCTATCGGAAAGCCCACCAATGGGGGCACCCTGGCGGTCGAATTCCGACTTCTCACATCCTAAAGGTCGCCTCCGGACACTTCTCTGACCAAGAAATCACCGAACACGTGACGATGCGGGCAGCTCGGCTAGCGGGCCTTGCTGTCGCCGGGACGGAGATCGCGACTTTCGGGGATGAGCGAGCAATCGTGGTCGAGCGTTACGACCGCCTCTTCGTCGACGGTGAGTTACAACGGGTCCACCAGGAAGACATTTGCCAAGCACTCAGCCTCCCGCCAGAAAAGAAATACCAACGGTCGGGTGGTCCTGGTCCCGTCGACATCGTCAAGCTGCTCCGATCCCGCATGCCGGCGTCGGTGGTTGCAAACTCCATCGAGCGTTTCGTCGAGGCGCTCGTTTTCAATTGGCTTGTCGGCGGAACCGATGCACACGCCAAGAACTATTCGTTCCTGATGGAAGGTCCTGATATCAGGCTCGCTCCCCTCTATGACCTCACGACTGGTCTGCCCTACAGTAAAGAGCTGCTCGGCGCTCGGGATAGCAGGATCCACACGGATCGGCCGCTGCTCAGGATGGCGATGAGCATCGGTGGAGAATCCCGCCTCTCCCGGGTGCGCGTATCGAACTGGGAAGCCTTCGCCAAACAAGCGGGAGTGGATGCTGAGTGGATCGTCCAACAGATCGGAGATCTCAGTGAAAAGCTACCCGACTGCGTGAGAACCGCGACTTCGGAACTGTCTGAGCTCGGTGTCTCAACCTTCCTCAGCGAACTCGTAGACCTAGTGGCGAATCATGTTGCCACCCTCAACAAGAGCATCAATGAACAAAGTTGAATCACGCCAGTGTGATCCGGACAAGCCGCGCGGCGAACAACTGGCAGTCCCCTCCCCGGCCGGCCGGATGTCAATGCACCTGACAAGTCCGTCCCGCAGTTCGTGCACGAAGACGGTGAACGGATGAGGACCTCATCGGGATCGACCACCTAGGCGAGGTTTGCCCCGGGGGCACCAGGTTGCTTTCCTTGGCGGCGCACACCTCGGTCTCTCCACGAGTTACGCAGGGACCTTGACCTACGGTTACGCCTATACCCGTATCACCTCGACACCCAGGATCGCGTCATAGTCACGGTCCTGGGTCACAATCGGGAGCTGTTCCACGATGGCAGTCGCCGCGATAAGTGCGTCGAGAATCGGAACGCGTCGCTGGCGAGATCTCAGGCTCGCCACGACGTGCGCGAACGTCCTTGCCACTTCTGCATCGACAGGAACCGGGTCCCAGGTCGACTCGACCGCCGACAACGTGGCGACGCGCTTGGCCCGATCGGAATCGTTCGCCATGAGCACGCCGAGCGTCAGCTCTGCCAGGGTGACGACGGAAACCTCCGTCTCGGTGACCCCCGGCATCTCGCCGAGCGGCCGTCCCGACTCGGTCGCGACGAAAAACGAGGTATCGAGCAGCGCCTTCATACTTCGTCGGTCGTATCCATCAGCAGCTCTCTCAGCTCTGAGCGAAGACCAGCATCCGCGGCATGGCGTGCGACCACGTTTCGCGCTTCTTCAATCGGTACCGAACGGCGCCGGCGAAGCGGTATGAGCTCGGCCACCGGACGGCGGTCAACGGTTACGGTGACCCGTTCACCACCCTCTACGCGACGCAGAATCTCGCTGACGGTATTGCGCAACTCCCGTACGGACACCGAGCTGGGCATGAATGGGAACTGTAGCACATGTAGCCACACCTCAGGCCAGGGGACCTCTCGCTCGCAAGCCACGAGGAATACCTGATCGGCACTTATGTAGACAGGCTCAGGTATCGGGGATTTCGTCTGCTTACCAGCCCTCGTTGTCGAACAGCTTCATGAGGTTCCGCTTTGCTTTGTGGAGAGCGCGCACGTGCGCCGCGTAGCCAGGGAACTCGTCTCCCCTGCCGACTTTGCCCATGAGCGCTCGGACCTTGCGCATCGTGGCTACTGCGGTCTCGTAATCGCGATTGGTCTTGCCGGCGATCTCGCGCTCGACCTCGTCTTGATAGATCGGGATGGTGTCGGCCGGGTGCTCCTTTTCTCGAAGGGCGGCGAGCTGCATCCACAGGCTCGTTGAGCAGCCTCCGGTGTTGGCCTGTGCCCACGCCGCCTCGGCGTCGTTCTCCCAGAGAAGGACCCTCACGAGCTCGGAGCTCTCCGGATGTTCGTCGTAACCCCGAGGCGCCCTCCAGGCCGCAGGGCGGGAGAGGACATGGCCTCCGGTGGCGCTCGTCCCAGCCGAGCGCGCCAGGCCCTCGAGTCCGCGCATGAGCTTCAGCGCCTCTTCTCGGTGTTCCGCCCACGTGCCCGCCGCGGCCGCATGGCGGTGAAGGAGCTCGTACGACGGGAAGTTTGGTCGTTCCTCGAACTCGGTCCAGATGAGAGATATCGCGTCGATGTCGCGACCCACACGGTGAAGCTCTCTCGCGGCGATGTCGCGTAGCCGGACGTCGGTGCGATCGGGGAAAGCACCGAGCCCACGTTCGGCCCACTCAAGCGCCTCCTCGAAGCGTCCGGCTTCGGCCAAGAGCTCCACGATCTGAACGTAGTGATAGGCGTAGGTGAGATCGCGTGCCTTGACGGCGACCTGCTCCTCCACCGAGCCCGACAGCTTCGCAAGCGCCTCCATTATGTAGGTGATCCGGAAACGTGAACCGGTGTAATCCTCGCGGTTGGCGTTCGCAAGTTCCGGCACGTGATCCCACACTTTTTCTGCGAGGGCCCGGTAGCGGGCGAGCCCCGCTTCGCCGAGCACGTCGGCATACCGCTCCGCCCCGTCGATGAGTGTCTCCCAGTCCGAGTGGATCGCCCAGTCGAAAAGGCGCTCGGCAAGCTCCTCGGAACTCGGACGCGCCTCGAGGCATGCCCGGTGATGCAGCTCGACGAGCTGTTCCCTGATTTCGCCCATCTGGCCGTCGGAGTCGTCGACCCGCCCGGTCGCGTCCTCGACACATTCGAGCGCGTACTCGCACAGGTCGATCACGTCCGCCGCCTGCTCGTTCTCGAGCAGCTCCTCGATCGCTCCGATCGCCGCCTGCACGTTGCACGAGTAGTCGTACATGGACCTGTAGTCCACGAAGTCGTCGACGACGATGGCGGCTTCGATCGCCTGCCTGTACGGCTCGAGGTCGGCGTGCAGCGACGACGCCTTCGCAGCTTCAAGGGCGAGCTTCGCATCGAAGAGCTCATCGGTTGCGGCTCTCTCCATGAGCAGCTCAACGAGGGCTTCCTTGTCGCGCGAGAGCAGATAGGCGCGGACGTCAACCTCTGAGTGTCCTGCGGTACCCGGCCGTGGTGCGCCTTCCTTTGTCGCCACGGCACCCAACCAGACGAGACCGATGGCGACGCAGTGCTTGCAGAACACCTCGTCATCGCCCATCGGGCACGAGCAGGAGTAGCTGAGGCTTCCCTCCTCGGCCCAGATCCTTACCTGGTAGCTCCTGGTGCCGGTAACGGTGGCCGAGAGCTCGCTTTCGGTCACCTTCAGCTTCTTGACACGCCGGGTCGTCGCGTACCGTTCGCCGCGCTCGAACGATGCCGCGCCGGCCATGAGCCTTAAGGCCCTCTCGGTGAGCAGGGTAGGGAGCAGCGAAGCAGGCGTCGAGGAACTTGCCATCGACTTCTTCTAGCAGACAGCAGCAGCGCCCAATAGTCTGCTCGTAGTGGACGGCTCGGATTACTGGGAAGACCCGGACGAACCGTACGGTGGAACAAGCGTCCGCGACAGCAGCCCGCCCTTTGGTGAACTTGCACTCAAGAAGTGCGACCGGTGGTGTGCGGAAGACTTGGCCGAGGCGTGGCAAGCAGCCAGTGTCGAAGAGCTCTGGCAGCTGCTCGCTCTCCGCGGGGTGCGCGGCCGGCACTCGACCCACCACTGGGAGGTGCCGGCACTGCTGCGCCACCACCATGGCGACGGGCAACAGGGGGCTATGGAGACGGCGTTCCTGCTCTTAACCGATTGGCGCTGGTCGACAAGCGCCGCCCGCCGCACCGTGGCCGGGGTCATCGGCACCGGCCTGCTCGATGACACATCGCTCGATGGACTGGCGCTTCTGTGTTTCTGGCCCGACCGCCCTGTCTTCCAACATCCCGCCTCGTGGCTCGAATCCTCGCTGGGCAATGAGATCGTCATCGACCTCGACGAAGGGGGCCGGCCTCTGCGAAAACCTCTGCGCTTTCGAGTGGCGGACATGGCCCCGGTTCGCCAGCCCCGCTATCTTGCACCGCCGGTGCGTCGCTGGGCAGCGACGCGGATGATCGTTCGGCAACTGGCGGACATCGAGGTGGTTATGGCCCGTGCGGGCACGTTCCGGCAAGACAGGTCGAACCATCGAGGTATCGACCATGCCGCCGCAATCGTGCAGGGCTGTCTCGACGCTTGCGACGCCCTCGACGAGAACCAGCTCCGCCGTCTTCTCGAGTACGGGCGTACATGGCCGCGGGGACAGGTCAGGATCGACTCGCTCACCGTGATGGCACGAAAACTCGGGGCGGGGAAGGCGGTGGCGCTGGCGAGGATGGACACGGACGCGAAGGTCAGAGCGTGGGCCGAGAAGCAGACGGCGCGTGGTGCGAGCCCGTCGCTCTTTTGATGTGACGGATGAGCGCTTGACCACTCCCATGGGTCCGGATCGGTGGCTGAGCTCGACAGGAGAATCCAGCTGGTGGACGTTCGGGCCGACCTCGCAGCCTGAGACCGAACCTACTTTCCCGAAAACATTCTCTCGCCCGCCTGCCCTGACTACACGAGGCGCTTAGGGACCGGCACGTCCATCCAGTAGACCCGATACGACCTGCCTCGATCAGCTGCGCCCACGACGTGCCACCCACCGGCGATGACAGCAGATTGTCTCGACCGGTTAGACCACCCAAGCGGCTCCAGGGCGTATTTTGGCGAACTACAGCGATGTCTTACGGCAGGTCAGATGGTTATCAACATGTTGGTGAACAGCCCCGAACGTCAGCGTCCGCGCGATGGAAGGTCGCACGAGGAGAGCCAACCCGCGCCCGGCGAGTGCTGCGACTCAGTCCGCATCGAAGCATCGGTCTCCTTGACAGTGCGCGCCTTTATAGTCACACTTATAGTCATGTCAATGTTAGAGCAGCTCTCTCTCGCGGAAGCCAAGGCACATCTGTCCGAGGTCGTCGAGGGTGTCGAGACCGAGCATCGACGAGTCGTGATCACCAAACACGGCCGGCCGAGCGTCGTCGTCCTCGCTGTGGCCGACCTCGAGGCACTAGAGGAGACGCTCGACGTGCTGTCCGACCCCGAGGCGATGGCCGATCTGCGAGAAGCTGAAGTTGCCCGCCAGTCCGGCGCATCCTTGGAACTGACCAAGGAGGAGGCGATGGCGCGCTGGTCTCGTGGATGACTATCGGCTGCGTTGGTCACCCCCAGCCACTCGACAGCTGGATCGGCCCGCTTCGACATCACCTCGAGTCGTAGGCGCCATAATCGAGTTCTGCTTCGGGCGCCTGATCGCCAACCCACAGCAGATAGGCCACGCGCTCGGGCGCGAACTGGCCGGTTGGCGTAGTGCGCGGGTCGGGCAGTATCGCGTCATCTACTGGATCGACGAAGATAAGGGGACCGTGTACGTCGACCGAGTTGACCACCGAAGCGACGTCTACCGGCCGAGGTGAGCGCCCAAGCCGACCGCCGTGACGGAGGACGGTCATTTCCTGCTTCGACCTTCGGGTTCCGCCCCGATGGCTGCAAGATCACACGTGATCTGACGGCAACCAAGAGATAGTCACATCGAGATTTGGCCTGGGCTCCATTCATTGGCCCGACAAGAAGGGCACGTCAAGCGTCCCGACAGCTGAGAGAGGAAGCAGCCCGCACCGAGAGCGCGGGCAACGGGCGCGAGCCGATAGGCGTCCTCGGCTCCTCGTGTTCAGCGACTATGGCCGCCCGCCTGGCAGCGCACACAGCGAAGTGCCCACGTGATCGCCTCTAGGCGCTCTTCGCCGATCGGCTGCCCACACTCGTCACAGACTCCGTAGGTGTCCTCCTCGATCTTCTCGAGAACACGGTCGATGTCGGCTGCAACCTGTTGCAACTGGCCGGCGGTCATGGTCCTCTGCATCTGCAACACGGCATCGGCGGTGTGGTCGCCGGCGCGCTTTCCGAACTGCATCTGGACTCCGGGGGCGCGCACAGGCTCGGCCAACTCGCGAAGCTGCACCGCGAGTTCGTCACGGTGCGCCCTCAACTGCGCTATCAGCTCGTCTCGTTCCAAGGTCAGTGTTCAATGGTACGGCTCGACGTCGCGAGCTCTGCGCTGGCAAGGTGAACGACCCGATTCGACCAGACGTTCATCTGAGAAGTGCGCTGTGACGGCCAACCACGTCCACCAGTTCTTCGCAGCGTTCGCCCCTTGGAGCCAATAACGTGCTCTCAGCTTGGAAGGCTGAATCTAGATACTGCGCAGGTATCTCTTCGCGCGGAGCGGGCCGAGCAAGGTTGGCGCGATATCTCGTACGTTCGGGCTGGCGTTCATGGCCCGAGTGTGGCTGCGGGGATGACGAGCACGCCGTCTGGTCGACGGTACGCGGGTGAACGTGACGTAATGATGCCGGTGAAGGTGGGTTCACCGACTCTGCTGGTGTCCACTTTCTCTCGAAAGCGCAGTAGCGAGGCGGCGGCGCCATCGATGTCGTCAGGGTTCATCTTCACCTCGAGCGCTGCCCAGCGGCCGCCCTCCAATGTGATGATGACGTCGACCTCGTGTCCGTTGTTGTCCCGCCAGTGGCTCAGGTTGCCATGGAGGGGCTGCGTGTAGACGCGCAAGTCACGAACGACCATCGCCTCAAAGTGAAACCCGGCGGCGTTGAGGTCGCTCAACAGTTGTTGGGGACCAACGCCGAGGGCAGCCACACCCAAGGATGGGTCGCTCATATAGCGGACCGGCGACTTGCGCAACGGCGTGGTCGATCGCATATGGGGAGCCCAGGCCGAGACGTCCTCGACGATCATCAGTCGCTGTAACGCCTTCAGGTAGGCGTCCACAGTGTCCCGGTCGGCGGTGCCGTCGGCGCCTCCAACATCTCGAGCCAGGGACTGCACCGTCATCTCGGTTCCAACGCCGCGCCCGAGAGCGGTCAACAGCTTGCGGAGGTTGCTTGGGTCGCGGCGCACCCCCAGTTGCTGCACATCGACTTCAACTACATTGCGGAGGTAGTCCCGCAGCCATTGCTGCGCGTCCTGGATCGAGGCGTCGATGAGGTCGGGCCAGCCGCCGACCACGATCCGTTCGATCAGCTGCGGAACGCTTGCGCCAGGGTCGAGAGCGGCAGGAGTGCCGCCAGTGAAGAGGTTCGCCAGGGACACCGCACCAGTCGAGTGGCCGCTCTCGTAAAGGCTCATCGGGCGCATGCGCAGCGTCGAGATGCGTCCTGCCCCAGAGTGCCGTCGGGCGTCGTCGTTGGGGGTGGATGACCCGGTTAGGACGAACTGGCCTTTCACCGGCGACCGGTCGTCGACCTGTCGGCGCACGAGGTCCCACAGGGTCGGTTCGATCTGCCACTCATCAAACAGGATGGGTGGCTCCTGGTCGAAGAGGACCTCTGAGGCTGCGGTGACGAGCGCGCGAGATCCGGGATCAACGTCCAGGCGGACAATGCTGCGGGCCACTCGACTCGCCGTGGCCGTCTTGCCACACGCCTTGGGGCCTTCAATCAATACGGCGCCAGCAGACGACAGCCTGTCGGCTAGCTCTCCGTCCGCTACCCGCGGTAGGTAGGTCCACGCCATGCTCTCTCCGATGACCGGCAAGTCCGATGTTGTGCAACCGGTAAATCCTATACAAAGTGGCCGGCAGAATCTCTGACTTTGAGCCGGCTCCTTCGGGTCCTAAACCACCCGGACGAGTACGCGCAGGGAATCGATTCAGCGCGAGCAGTGACCCCAAAGTGACCCTGAAGCCCGAGGTGAAGGCGGCATTCAAGCAAGCCATCTACCTGGAGCGGGCGACCGGGATCGAACCGGCATAACCAGCTTGGGAAGGTTCCGGAACCGAACGTCGGTGAACTACAACGGTATGCGGGAAGGCCGGACTGGTCACTGCTACAAAGCGTCACCCCCGCGGTGCGGTGACCGTTCCTGGAAGGTCGCAATCTCCTCGCCCTGCTCGACGAAGGAGACCGCGCAGCTCGTCTTCGAACAGCGCCACCTGCGCCGTTGCCAGACGAGATGGACCGGTTGGCCCATCGCGGAGTACTCACCCAGGTCCGTGAGCTCTCGACCATCGGCGTCAGCTGGGGAATCGCAGATCAGACAACGGGGCGCGCTCACGGAGGTCTCGATCCAGAGGCGCACCTCACCGTCGACTTCACCGGTCCTGCACACGTGGACGCCAGGAATACCCAGCATCACCTCGAGCATGCGGATCGAATCCATCGCCAGGGCGCCTCCTCCCCAGAAGGGTAGAAGACGTCAGGGGTATGGACTCAGCTCAGCACGGCTCTCTCAAGACCCCCCGCAGATCCGAAGCGCCCCAATTCGTCAGTCAAGGCCTCGCCGCAGCCCACGGAGAGCTCGAACCTGTAGCTCAGATCGGGGCGCGCAGCTCTGTCGGGTTCGTGTCGGGTTGGGCGTCGCGGACATCCGGGGACTGTTGCAAGGGATGAAAATCGCCTCTACGACCGTCATCCCGTACGCGTCCCCCACCCGTGCCGCAGCGGCGGGAGATCGGACAACCCAGGGTCCTTCGGCTTACGGGATTCGCCGTCGTCTCCGTTCCACCGACGCTGGTACTGATCGGGGATGTCTCCCCAGCCCCAGAACGGCAGCGGGCCAGCGGGTTCGATACCGAGCGTCGTAAGCGGGTCGATGCGTTCCGGTCCCACGGTGCAAAGATGTGCCCAGTCATCTCCGAAATCAAACACGTACACGAATTGCTCGCCAGGCTTTAGTCGGCTGAGCCTCGTCCGGCGATCATCCAACGGAACACCCTCTCCCCAGTCGTCATCCCAGTCGTCGTACGGCGTGGTCAGTCTCGTGCCGTCTTGAAGCTGGAACTCGTGGAGATGAGACCGATCCCAGCGGGCAAAGGCATCGTCGATGGCGTTAGCCAGCTGGGCAAAGCTGTGCGTCCGTGCCGCAGCAAAGATCCGGCCCGGACGAGGCCATAGATGCTCGCCATGTCCTTCGATGAGGTCCACCTGGATTGCCAACCACGTACGGGCCATCAAAGCTCCAACTTCCTCCGCCACGCGGCGGACGTCGGCTCCCAGGTTCCAGTCTGAAGCGCACCGTTCAAGAGCGGGTCAGCAAAGGCGCCCACGGCATCGATCGCGTCCGAGTAATCGGTAGGTAGAAACTCTCCCATCCCACTACGGGCGACGAATGCGCCCCAGGCACGTTGCCGGCTCGCTCCCTAGCGTATCGAGCAAGCCTGATAGAGGCCGTAGGACGCTGCCCCGATGGCGCGCTGTCGCCCGCAGCGCAGCCAACAGGTCTGCCGCATCCATCGAGTGACGTCGTGTCAAGAGAAGAACGTCGGCGAAGTCACGCTCCCGAGTCGTCGCCGCTCCCCTGTCGATCATCGTGACCAGTTTCTCGGCCATCACAGTCGCAATCGGGTAGCCCAGAAGGTGAAAGGAGCCATCGAGAAGTCCCGGATACTCGAGCTCCACAGGACCAGGGGTCACCGGATCTCCGACGCTCACGTCGATACGAAGAACTGCCCGCGCTTGGCCAATGCGGGCCGGTACCGACAGGCGCACCCCGGCGTAGAGCTCCCCATCCCTGATCACACGAGCGCGCAGTTGGTCAGCTTCGTAGCTCACGCCGTCGTCGACTGTGATTTCCAGAACAGCACGTACGAGCTCGGACACGCTGTCCACGTCGTTCGCCACTGCATTCGCCAAGAGGTCGATGTCAGCCGTCGGTCGCCGGGTCTCGAGCGCGGCAAGCAGCATCCCTCCTTTTAGAACAAAACGCGCGCGATGCGGCGAAGCTGCCAGCCGATAGAGAAAGCGCTCGAGCACGTACATGACGAGCAGCTCCTCGGTCGGCCGGCCAGTCTTGCGGGCTATCGCCTGCAAGTCGAGGAAGACACGACCAGCCGTCGAGTCACGGCGAACGGGGCTCATTCCTGCAGGACCCGCAAAGCGGCCAGCACCGGGCTCCTAACTCGCAGAGCTTCGGCCAGTTCGACGACTCGCCCTGGTTTCGCACCGCGCCGGCGGAGATAGCGACGGAGCCCGCCAACGGCGAGATCCTCGCCGAGGCGATGCCGAGCACGAAAAGAATCGACGACGGTACGTTCCCTGTCGGTAATTGCAAAGCCGATGCCGGGCTTCACCTTAATGTCAATCTTGCCGAACTCGAAGGACGCCGGGCGAAAAACGTGAACCTGTGTCGGAGGATGGTCGATCTGCGGTCGGTGGGTCCCGGAAGGAACAGCAAGGTCAACCCACGCCGGGATGTCGTCGCTGAGATCCCAATACGAAAGCGCGGAGCCGAGGCAGATCATGCCCTGGGGTGCTCTGGCACACACGGTGACAAAGTCCAGCCGATCAATACCGTTCGCCTCCCGCAGCTGATAAAGACCACGGGACAGCTCAACGACAAGGCCGGAGTCTCGGGCGTGGTAGAGGTCCCGCCACGAGACCCCCGCCTCAACCGCCTCTTTGGCATGGAATACCGGGCCTAGGCGACCAAGGCGCTCGGCGAGAGCTTCATCGCTCGTCATGTATGAAACTCTACATCTGAACGACCTTCCTATGATGGATTTCATACACTGCGCTGCCGGCGACTTGGGATCGACTCCGGTGACTAACTCCTTCGGCTACGTCACAACATGGGCCGGTGGTGGCGCCCAAGGCGATCGGGCCACAACGGACCAGCCTCGTACTCGCGTTTGACTGTTGGGTGTCGAATCAGCCGGTGCAACAAGGCTAGGCAGGTGCACCCTTCGACGAGACTACCGACGACGAACGCAAGTTTATGAGTCATCTCCGAGGCTTCTCTGGGGCCTGTTCGAGTCGGCTCCAGTCGGCTTGAATACTGGCTCTACCTGGGCTTTCTTCGCGGCACCACGAGAGGGCGGGCACGATCAATTAGCGGCTCGCGAGACAAAAGTAGGGCAAAAGTAGGGATGGATTTCAACCCACGACTGCGTGGATTTCTCTGTGCCCGACCTTCGGGTTGAACCCACACTGCATGTAGTGCTGCCCATCTCGCCCCTTCGGTCACATCCGCGCGGCGCTCGGCCCAAAGTGAGCGACTCGACCGATTTAGCGATCCAGTCGACTGGCGTCTGAGCCGCCGAACGGCACCTGACTCAGCAGCTCGACAACGCGTCCTGGCTCGGCACCGGGATCACGCCGTTGAGGGTCTAGACCAAAGGCCTTGTCGAATACGTGTTGTCGCCAGGCCAGCGGCCAAGTGCCAACTCTTTCGTACATTCGATCATCCACTCGTCCCAAGCGGCGAGAAAGGCCGCCCCCTTCATCCGGTCGGGGGCGTCGAGACCGAGGTCCGCAAGAGCGTCCTCCACCCGCTCGGCCAGCTTGTGCGTCTCGATCACGCGGACCTGGTCGCTCGCGCCGAGCGCAACATTCGCATACTCGAGGAACAGACCGAGAACCTCCAACAAGAGGGGCCAATCGACTACGAGCTCAGGGAGTGCGCCGACAAAGTCGGCGAGAGGGCCGGGGTTGGCGAGCGAGTAGTAGTAACGGCGGCTGACCTCGCGAGTCTCGAGTACTCCAGCCTGGACGAGTGTGTCGCAGGATTCCGCGACGTTGCGCTTCGCGTAGTTGGTCGCACTGGCAAGCATGGCTGCGGTGAATCGCTTGTTATGGCTGAAAAGAAGACACCGGAGGATCTCCGAACGAGCTCCGAGTCCGAACATCGCTCGAATGCGTAGGAGAACCATTGATGGCTCAGACAGCGGTCGGAGAATGGATCGCCCGGTGACCGTATACGGCCACGGCTTGGATGCCCGCGGCCATTCAATGCGGGCGTGAGCGTTTACCGTGGCCGCGAAGTAGCCCCATTTGTCACCGGCGCTATCGGGTTGTTGGAGCGCGAGATGGCGCAAGCGAACGCGTGAGACGTGACGTGAGTTGCGGATACACCAGTCGAGCGCCTCGTCACGAAGCCGGGGGTCGAGGTCTGCGATAGCTGTAAACACGATGAGCGGCTCGGGGTCGATCGCCCACGTCACGTGTGTTCTCGACCAGCCGGAGACTCCGAGCTCCGACCATGCCCCCCAACAGAGGTCGACTACGTTGCGTCGTAACGAACGCTCGACGCCCCTAGCGGTCGCCATCGCGTATCGCCCCCTTCACCGCGTTGACGCATTGAGCGATCAAGGTCGGGAACGCGTCAGAGATGTCACGATCGGCCGTCCACCCGGCGGCGACCGCGAGTTCGGCGTCTGTCGGTGACAGCGCAACGAGATCAGCGAAGTGTTTGCTCTTCGGTCCCGCATCGACAGCAGCCCAAAGCTTGAAACAGATCTGATCGAACCGTGAGGTGAGGTGCAGTTCGAGAGCGCCATATCGGCGTATCTCGATCCGTTCTCGCCATCCCGGCGGAAGCTCGGAGTCCATAAGCGATGCCGCGTCAGCATTGAGCCACCGCTGCGACAGATCGAACGCCAGACCAACCTCGGCTGCCGCTCGGCGAAGAGGCTCAGGCAGCTCGACGACCTTGCGGTACGCGCTCTGCTCCGAAAGGCCGATGACGTCGAGATCTCCGGTCGGTCGGTCGATGAGTCCGAGAAGAAGCAGGTTGCTGCCACCAACAACGAGTAGCCCGTAAGCCTCTCGGCGCGACGCGAGGAGGGCTCCGAGTGAACTGAGGACCTCATCCAGAGACGTGCGCTCCAGCGACATATCGTGCATATTACTCGCTCGTCTCGCGTAGGTAACTTGCGCGAGAGTTAGGCTATGACCTGAAGCCCGTCAGCATTCAGCTCGTCCGGGTCTGGGCATCCCGTGTGGGGTCGCGCTTTGCCTCGTTTCTCGTCAGAACGAGCAACGCGATCCTGAACGAACCGGCCGAGGTGTAGCGAAACATGGGCTCCCCGGTGACCTCATCACTCACGCGAGCGCCTCCAACGCCCGGACACCGCGCGGACCCAACTCACCGAGGCGCGAGCGAAGCTCCTCGGTGTCAAGTCGGTGACGCTTGGCGTCGACGACGATCATCTGCATGTGTTCCAAGTCGGCGCCCTCCGCGACCATCTCTGCAACGACCCAGGCTGGCCGGGCAACCGGCAGGCCCTGCACTTGGGTCCAGTCCCGCGGTCCCCACTGGCGGACCTTGAGGACAACGTCTCGCCGGCGCAGGCGTCTCGGAGCCTTGACAGCAAAGACGTGGCGGTGCGCGGGAAGATCCCCTAGGTCGAGGACTTCGAGAGCGGACCGACCGAAGACAAGGGCGTCAGGGTCGATGAGACGCTCAGCGGCGGTGCGCCTGGGGTCGAGTAGGAGCCAAGCGGCGTAGATGTCTTCGTGGGGATGCCCAGGACTAGCGGAGAAACGGTAGACACCCCGAGTAGGTGAGACGAGCCGACCGTCGCTGACCGCCCTGCGGAGAGATACGTCCGTGATGAAGGCCGTAGCCTGTGCGCGCGTCACGTAGCCTTCCTGCCCGTTGGCGATCTCGGCTATGTCTCGCAGCCGGTAGTTCACACTGTCAGTGTAACATAACTAACTCATAGAGTCAGCTTTGTCACAGGTGGCGACCCCTAACTTCCCCTGTCAGGGTCAGGGCCCGACAGCTCTGGTCCTGCCAACTGCGACGGCGGGACGTATGGCCAATCCTGCTCCGGCCTGTATCAGAGCCTTCACAAGACCCAGCACGATTCAGAGTAATGGGTCCGAAAGGCGGGCTATAGCCTTGACTGCCAGTCTGTGACTGTACCGTCCGGCTGGTAGTGTCCAGTACCCACAAATCCAGGTAAATCGGCATTTCCGTCGTTGTCAAATGCTGCTTAGTTATGTTCAGTCCGGCTAAACGCAGTCAGTATGGCTATCAACTTGGCTACATTTTCTGACATGCCATCTGACATAACAAAGGCTCCCGCGAAGCAGAGGGCTGGGCGGAGATGGTCGCCTGTTACGAGTCGTGGAGACCACTCGGCAACTTACTGGGGACGCCGACGCCGCCGGGATGGGGAGTTCCCACCAATAGTCCCTCCCGACCGCTGTTGCCGGGTGCCGGGTGTGGCTGGGCCAGCGTTCGATGCCCTGACCCTCTACAGACCCAATAAGTGTCGCCAGATATGGATTGGCCCGCCGAACGGGCAAACGTTGGCTTCCCATGGGAAAGGATTCCGCGAGCGGATGTGGACTACTGATCATGGAGAATGAGCACGTCGCGTAGGTGGGGAAGCCGGGGAGCGCCGTGATGACGTTTCGCTCGGATCGGACTACCACTTGGAACGCCGACCAGCTGAAGTACCGCATCATCGGGGTGGAAAGCGGCACATGGTCCAAATACGGCCTGATCGAAGCGATGCGGCACGACCCTCAGGCTGCGCGTGAAGTGACGTCGCTCCCGTCTCGGGCGTATCGGCATTGCCGCTTTCCTTCACCGGCCGCTGCTGAACCCTTGAGACCGGTTACGCCGGGTAGTTGGAAGTCGCGCGGACACTGCCAAGCCCAGCCAGGAGGCAGATTGGGCCGGCGAGCAGCCAGATGAGCCGTGGGCCTCCGAGTCCTCCAAGGACCAGGCCCGTGCTCGGTCCGATCGCAGTGCCGATGTCTTCGGTGGTGGACAGCGCCGCCTGATAGGTGGCGACTCCCCCGCGTGGGGCGCGACGACTGACGAATGTGGACACCGTCGGGTAGTAGAGCATCTGTCCGAGAGCGATGACGATCACCGCGATAATCAGGACGACGTAACCGAGGGTGGCGGCGGCGAGTGCAATCATGCCGACCGCTTGCACGCACGCACCGAGGAGCAGCAGCCTGCTGGGCGACAATCGATGGGCGAGGCGGCTGGCGGGCATCTGCAACACGACGGTGGCGGCGGCCGCGATCGCGAACAGGGCCGCGTAGCTAGTGGTGCCGAGTGCCCGCAGCTCGCGCAACAGGACCAGACCGTCGGCTTCCCACCAAGTGAAGGTGATTGCAAGCAGACCCCCTGAGACGACGAGCAGGCCGAGACGACGGTCGTGCAGCAACGCACTGAGTGCGCTCGGTCGGGCGTCAGGTTCGACCTCGCCCGGTGCCTCGGTGAGGTCCCGGTCGGGCGGGACGGTGACCGCCGTGACGACGAGGGCAGCCACAAGCAGAGCGGCCACGACAGCGAACACGGCGTGCAGGGACACTACGACTGCAGCCGCGCCGATGAGCGGGCCACCGATCCTGCCGACGTTGGCGCCGACGCGGACCATGGCGTATGCGCGGGGAAGCTCGGGCCCGGCTCTGAGATCACCGACGAGAGCGCCGATCGTGGGGTGGAACGCGGATTCGAACAGCCCAGCGATGAAGAACGCGGACAGCGCCACCACTGGTTGGCGAACGGCGAACAGACTGCCATAGCCGACAGCCATCCCGGCGGTGGAAACGAGCAGGACCCGGCGATGACCGAGCCGGTCGGCCAGCGCCCCTCCGGCGAGCCCACCGGCCAACTCCCCGAGCGCCTGAGCAAGGAAGAGCAGACCCGCCATCGCCCCGCTGAGCCCGACGTCCCGGCGCGCCCACAAGACCACGAACGGCAGCATGGCGCTGTCGGCGAACGCGCCAAGCGTGCGCACCCCAACCAGACCGCGAAACGCCAGTTTGGACCTGTCGACACTTCCCCCAGCACCGCGCCGCCCGGCGCGGCGACGGAGTCTGTCGAGAGGCGTTTTGCTCTGAGAGGCTGTCTCCTAAATATGGGCTGGTAGAGAGCGGGAAGGTCCACCGCGAGGTCGGTTGTGGCATTTAGGCTGCAACCTATGGAACGCGGCGAAGCATTCAGCAAGACGTGGCGGACGACA
>Ga0224554_1001037_pt1 | contig 19382 bp, 19 predicted proteins | sample 714S22024metaG_FD_180666 | JGI IMG/M metagenome (GOLD analysis project Ga0224554, IMG submission 180666) | Peat soil microbial communities from Stordalen Mire, Sweden - 717 S2 20-24 | ecosystem: Environmental > Terrestrial > Soil > Wetlands > Peat | place: Sweden: Norrbotten County, Stordalen...
CACGGTGGCGCGAGCTACAAGCGGAAGTGCGATGCGGATGCCTTCGTAGTGGGTAAAGAAGAAGAGCTTGTCCTTCATAATCGGTCCGCCCACACTGACTCCGAATTCGTTCACGGTCGAACGCGGCTTCTTGGCAGTGTTTCCCGGTGTGTCGTTGGCATGAAGAAAATAATCCGTTCCGTTCAACAGCGATCCGTTCCAAACCTCGTACAAATCACCGTGAAACCGGTTCGATCCAGACTTGGTGAAGTAGTTGACTTGTGAGGCTCCGTAGCGCCCCAGATCGACTGCATAAGAGTTGGTATTCACGGTCGCTTCCTGTAAGGCGTCCAGACCGATGACCAGGTTCGTGGAAAGCCCGATATTCAGCCCAAGAAAGGGATCGTTGGCATCAAATCCATCCAAAATGTATCCATTCGAGGTTGCAGGCAGTCCGTTGAACTCGACGTTGCCATAGCCGCCTGCGGCCTTTGCGTCATTCGACGAGCCGGCCGTATTCATTAATGCGCCAGGAGCAAACTGGGCGACATAAGTCAGATCCTGGCCGGGGTTGGGAAGACTCTTTATCGTTTCCGCTTCAATCGTCGTGGAAGTGTTTGGGTTCTCCAGGCTCATTAGAGCTGATTGCCCCGTAACTTCGACAGTTTGTTCACTTGCAGCGGGCGACAGTGTGAAGTTCACCGTGACGGTCTGGCCCACAGCAACACTCGTGGGTTGTGACTGTCCGGGACCGAATCCCTGGGCGTGAACCTCGATTCGGTAGGTTCCTGGGTTCACTTGGCTGAAGAGGAAGCGGCCGTCTGGATTGCTCTGAACGGCTCGTACCGCCCCTGTATTTACATCGGTCGCCTTGATTTGAGCATTGAAGATCACGGCCCCACTCTTGTCTGCAACTGTCCCCGCCAAGGCGCTGCTTGTGCCGCTTTGCGCAAACAAACGAAAAGAGTTAACCATAGTTAAGAATAAGGCCAGGACGAGAATTTTCGCGGTTCGGTTGCGTGTCATATGGACCTCCGGTTATCGGTTAGGGCTTGCCGGCGAGCCATCGCGGCTTTGGTACAAAATAGGGAAGAATGACAGGCAAACCTGATAATTAGGCTTGCCTAATTCTTAGATTCACCTAAAATCGAAATGGTGTCAAGTTTTTGGAGGACAGGTCCGCTCATGGCAGCACGCCGCCAACCCAATCCGCATTCTGAATCGGTAGACGACTATTTGAAGGCCATTCTCGCCCTGGGAGGGGCGGAGGAGCGGCGCGCCATGAGCACGGCGCTTGCAGACCGGCTGGGGGTTGCCCCAGCATCAGTGACCAACATGCTACAGAAGCTCGCGGCCTTGCCGACGCCATTGGTTGAGTACGAGCGCCATCACGGAGTGCGGCTGTCAGAGGCGGGAAAGCGGCGCGCTCTCGAAGTCCTGCGTCATCACCGGCTGATCGAGACCTTTCTCTATAAAGTGCTCGATTATCCGCTGGAAGAAGTTCATGAAGAGGCGGAGCGACTGGAACACTTCATCTCGGAACGGTTTGAGGAGCGCATCGCCGCCAAGCTCGGGAACCCGACCATTGATCCGCATGGGCATTCGATTCCTGCGATGGATGGGAAAATGGCAAAGGAGATTTCTGTGCCGCTGACGCAGGTGGCGGGAGAAGGGACTTTCGAGGTGGACAGCATCTCCGACCGCGATGCCGCCACAGTGAAGTTGCTCAGAACAAGCGGTATCGCGCCCGGCGTCCAATTGCGGGTCAGAGCCTGGCACGTCGATAACGGCTACGCTGTGAGTGTTGGACGATCAGGGAAAGTCCTGCATCTCTCACACGATGCCGCTGACGCCATTCGAACTCATCCTACAGATTAAGTAAGGCAAAATTCGCTGCCTATCCACACATTGGGCTGCGTAGGAGAGCACACGCCATCACCCCCAGCGAGGATTCGTCGAGGCCGCAAACGACCGGAAAACAAATCAAGTTGTTGATATTTTGCGCCTTAAATGTATCGACTAAGGATGACTCCTGGAAAGTGTGCGTCCAGCGAAGGCTGGCATGATCAGTGGGTGCAAGTCCCACCGGGGTAAAAGTCCAAGCCCCGTAGCTTGAATAGCAGGAAGGAAGGAAACTGAACATCCTGAAGCCTATTGACGAAGCCATCTACAAGGATGGTGAGCGAGCCACCGGGCCGTAACGCAAGTGAACCCATATGGCCTCGAAAGGACAAGCCCGAAGGCCGAGCCTCCACTTTTCTGGCGAAGGCAGCATGGAGCGTCGCAAGGACTGACGCGGCGAAACACTTCGGCGGGGTTGGTAGGGACAGCACGGTGACAAGGTCATGCTAAGCAACTGGAGAAACCCTCCTCGTCCCGTCGAGAAATCGACGGAGCAGGGAAGCTGTATAACCGGTGACACCGGGAAGTCGGTGGACGGCGAGAGGGATTCGGCCGGGTCTGTAGTAGTGAGGAAGCGGAGTAATGTCCGTGGAGCGAAGAGGCCCTGCTGTTTGTAACGGCTCTAACAAAAAGGGAGGCAAGGGTGCGCGAGGCCGTGCGCTTGGGAACGGGCATTGCGGTGCTTCCTCTTTGGCTGATAGAAGAAGATCTGCTTTCGGGCAGGCTGATTCGCATCCTGCCGAAGCGGTGGGCCAGAGAACTTCCGGTCCGCATCGTTTATCCCGAGCAACGCAGGCTGTCGCAACGCGTACGCACCTTCATCGACTTTGCGGTCGAGTACATGCCCCCTGTGCTCAGGCCTGCCACAAAGTCTTCGAAATAGGGGATCGCTCTCTATTCCGTCAGAAGCGTTGTTGCAGTTCTATTACTGCTACAGTAATGTTTTGCTCAACAGCAACCGCGGATAAATCCTAAACTTACTTATTCATTGAGTCGTCAACCTCATGCACGGACAAAACTTCGTCCGTTGAATGATTTCGGATCACTCGTTTGTGCCAGACGCCGCATGGATGGTTACCTGTTTCATACTTTGTCTCATTCATCAAGGAGAGCAATGACCGAGATCTGTTTGCCAATGCCAACCGCCGAAGAGACAGAATCTGTTTTCGGAAGCGATTTCAATCCCGACGAGACGCTCAATGGGGCAATCGCGCTGGCGGCGGCGGGCGATCTTGCAGCCCCAGCGATTTCGCTGATGAGGGCGGTCTTCACCTGCCCCGCCGCCGACGCCAGATTGCGGGAAGCAATGATATTGCGAACTGCTGTGTGTTTGAACTGCATGTATGCCGTGCATGCTTCCACTCGTATAGCGCTCAACAGTGGCCTTTCAAAGACTGAGGTGGAAGCGCTTACCGCTGATGGCCCAGTTGTCGGAATAGATTCGGAGATCGTTTTGATTGCGGGGATGGCGGACGACATTGCGAATCGCGCCACCCTTGCAGAGGGCTTGTTAGAAGCGGCCATTGAGCGCTGGGGTGTCTGTAATACGCGGAAACTGATTCTGATGCTGAGTTGGTTCAACCTCGTGAACCGCTATGAAAGCGCCTGCCGCGTTCCGAATGACTCTGACGAAAAGCTGGCACGATCATCCGGACCAACATAGCTCTTTGACCGCTTAAAGTTGTACTAATGGTGCTATCCCATCCTTGCGGCGTACTTGTTTTTGCCGCAAGGGTTGGATAGCACAAAATCATGCGGTCACGGGGCTAGGGGTGGTCTCACGCAGATATAAGACGCTTGACCAAGTCAGGCTTCCATTGCACATATTCGACCTCTGTTCCATCTGGGTGCCTCGCGAAGAACACGCTTCCGGTCTCCGCTTGGAATTGATTGCGTGTGATCGTCGCACCTAGCCTGATCAGTTCTTCTCGTGTGGCGTCCAGGTCATCCACGATGAACGGACCCTTCGATTCGCGATAAGGGGCGAGTGCCTGATCGGTTCCGCACACCAGGCATATATCGCCAATGCCTGTGATTTCCAGATCGCCCATGGTGAAGCGGTAGTCGGGTTCTCTACTGAGGATCACCTGGAGAAGCTTCAGCGATTTGTCTGTGTCGTTGGTGAAGAACCTCGCATAAATTTTCAGGATCATTCCGCGCCTCTGTCTTGTCGAAACTTCGAGTCACTCTTCGTGGGCTTCAGTGAGCCTCCGTCGATCTGTTATCACCGATCAACAGCTGAGAGAAAAATTATTGAGTATGGCACACGCTCGCCAAAATGATCTCTGCCAGCGAGTTCAAATAGTAGTCGTCTGTCTTCGCTCCAGTAACGACCTGACGCCAATACAGGGCAGCAGCCCCCAGATCATTGAGAAGTTCGAAATCAATGCCGGATACCAGTTCGCCACGTGCAATCGCCCGGTCGTAAATGCCTTTCCCCCGATTCCGCCGTTCAATTTGTAAACGGCTCCGTACCCGCTCTGCCAGTGGGGAATTGCGGGACATCTCCGCGTGCAGATCGGCGAGAATCTGTCGCACAATGCGGTGGCGCAGAGCGCTTCTGATTGAGCGCAGATTCGCGAGGAGATCTTCCCGAAGCGATCCTGTGTCGGCAACCTCGGTGATGTCCAATCCCACGGACTCCAGTCGCTCCACAACCATGGAGAATTTCGATGGCCACCGGCGGTATAACGCGGCTTTCCCAACCCCTGCCCGTTTTGCTACTGCCTCAAGACTGAGAGCTGCGTACCCATGGCGCGCCCACTCCACAAACAAGGCGCGCGTGAGGGATTCCGTGACGCGAGGCTGCATCACAGCCGCGCCAGCCGGGCTCCGTTTTTTCGCGTTATTCACGTCGGAACGGTTGCGTTTCATCCAATCCGACTATACACTCAATTCACACGAGAACGATACGCATCCGTTCCGTCCTTGGATGTGAAGGATATGGCAGAAAACAAAACGATGAAGCACTTTGCAGATGGCCTGCGACTCTGCATGGGTGATCGGCTCGCCGCCGACGCCATCAGTTTCGTGGACATGCTGGCCGAGGACGCAGTCATGGAATTCCCCTACGCTCCTCCCGGATCGATCAAGCATCTGGATGGCAAAGCTACCATTGCGAAATACATGGAAGAAGTGAGTGGCCGCCTGCAGATTGAGCGGTTCGCGCCTCCAGTGATTCACCCGACACCGGATGGATTTGTGCTTGAGACCAGTTGCGAAGGAGTGGCCACACAGACTGGAAAGCCCTACAACCAGCAGTACATCTCCGTCATCACGCTTCGCGATGGCCACATCGTTCGTTATCGGGATTACTGGAATCCTCTGGTTGTCCTGGAAGCGATGGGCGCCGGACGTTCGACAGAACAGGGGAGCAACTAAATGTTCGAATCCATCCTGCTTACCGGGGGAACAGGAAAAACGGGGAGCCGCATTGCCGCGCAACTTGCGACGCGCAACGTGCGGACTCGCATCGCTTCTCGCCATCCCCAACCGGGCCAGACCTTCTTTGACTGGTTCGATCCCTCGACCTTCGCTTCTGCGCTGGAGAACATCGAGAGTGTCTATCTTCTGGCTCCCTTGGGCGTAGCCGACTGCCTCAAGATCATGCAAGCCTTTATCGATCAAGCGCTCAATGCCGGCGTACAACGTATGGTCTTTCTCAGCTCGTCGCTCGTGCCGGAGGGAGCTCCGGTCTTTGGACAGGTGCATCAGTATCTTCACCACCATGCGCCTTCCTGGGTAGTGCTGCGGCCATCCTGGTTCATGCAGAACTTCTCAGAGCAACAACACAGAGAGACCATTCGGCAATACGGCTCAATCTTCTCTGCAACCGGGAGCGGAAAGGTTCCGTTCATTGACGCGGGCGATATCGCGGCGGTAGCTGCCGAATCGCTGACGAACCAAGCCTTTCCGTCCGGCGATACCGTGCTCACAGGGCCGGATTTGCTCGGCTACTCCGACGTTGCGACTATCCTGACAGATATCGTTGGCTATCCTATCCGTCATCAACCGCTCACGGAAGAGGAGCTAGTCCGCAACTTCGAGAAAGGCGGAATTGCGAAAGAATTTGCAGTCCTGCTGGCTTCGCTTGATCGCGCCATTGCCAACGGCGCCGAGGCACGGCTCACAACAGAAGTTCAACGAATTACAGGACGGCCACCGATTTCGTTCCAGACATTTGCGCAGAACGCCAGATCGGCCTGGCGCCGCTCGTAAATGCATCGACAGCCGGTTCATGGCGAACATCTGTTCGTCTCTGAGTCTGTCGACAATAGCGATTTCCGACGAGCGGATTGACCTTGTGTTGGAGTTTGCGGACTGCTGATCGCCTGGATATTGCCCGCCAAGTGGGCGGTCTATTTCAGCACGGAGAAGGAGATGTGCGGCGGCGCGACGACGAGTTCATGCATTCGTGCAAGCGCCGCCAGTGTCTCGATGGGAGTCTTCGCGGCCTCTGCTTCGATGGCATCGTAGTTCACGGTAATCGCAGGTATCCGCGGCTGAACCTTGTCCATATGGATCATGTCGTCGATCAAGAGCATTCTATGGCCCGCTCTCGCTAACTCATAGCTGTTCGCAGTGTTTCAGTCCATGACACGCCAAGGGTCCAGGAATGTCGCGAAGCGTTCGCGAATCGGCCTATGCGGTATTCTCGATTTTCGGTAGCAGCCCTTCCCGCGCTTCCAGACAAGCCGCAGGAAACGTGCATTGGCACTTTATCACCAATCGGCTTATCTTTTTTGCGCGACAAAGTTCGTCTCGCAGCTTAATCCAAGAGCCGGAGAAGTTGGCCTTATAGCGGTACCGGGACAGCGGTTGACTCTCGCCGCGCAATAGCTGCAATCCGGTGAAGCATCCCTTTGAAGATGCAGTAATGGATTGGATAAAGAGTGTACCAATAGAGAAGCCCGCTGAGCCCTGCCGGATCGAAGATAGCGGTTTGCCGAATCACCGAGCCATTGCTGGTTGGTTCAACTTCGAACTGAAGCCATGCACGGCCCGGCACTTTCATTTCCGCCACGAGGTTGAGCCTGCGGTCCGGTTCACAACTCTCGACGCGCCAGAAATCAAGAGCATCGCCAGCGGCCAGTGTGTGAGGATCGCGGCGGCCCCGGCGCAGTCCCACGCCACCCACAAGCAGATCGAAGAAGCCTCGAATCTGCCAGAGAAAACTGGCAAAGTACCATCCGTTCTCGCCTCCGATCCGCTGGATGGGCGCGAATGCCAGAGCCGGGGGAACTGAGACGGTCACGGTCCGGGAATCGACCAGCCTCGTCCCGAAACGCACACCACCCCATGACGCGGGCTTGCCGCTTGAGGAGAGCGCGTCTGACCAGAAAGTCGCAACATACTCCAGATTTTCATGGTTAAGGGCCCTTTTGACGGCCTCTTTCAGTCCCATTGGCTGAATATTGAAGACTGTCAGCGCCGACTTATCGCGGACCAGCGTTGGGTTCCTCATGCTCTCGATCAGCTTGCGGCCAACGCGTGCATAGATGGGAGTAACCAGACCCAGCCACAGACTCGACAAGTGCGGCGTCAGGACGGGCACCGGGATCATCCATCGCCGCAGTCCGCATTGCCGCGCGTACTCCTGCATAATTTCGCCATAGCTCACCTGGTCAGGGCCGCCTATCTCAAAGATTGCGGACTGTTCAATAGGCAGATCCAGCGCGGCCACAAGATAAGCCACTACATCTTCGATCGCAATCGGCTGGGCTCTTACCGCTACCCATTGCGGACAAATCATGACCGGCAGACGCTGCACGAGAGCTCGAATCATCTCAAACGAGAGGCTTCCAGAACCGATGACGATCGAGGCTCGAAATTCGATTGTGGGAATCGTCGAACTGCGCAGGATATCTGCCACCTCGTGGCGACTTCGCAGATGCGCTGATAACGCTTGATCCTGATTTCCGAGGCCTCCCAGGTAGATAATGCGCTTGACTCCCTGCTCGCGAGCGGTGTCGGCAAAATTCTGCGCCGCTTGCCGGTCTTGCTCTTCGAACTGCCCAGCAGAACCCATGGAATGGACGAGGTAGTAGGCTGTTTGCACTCCAGCCATTGCCGGCGGAAGAGAAGCGCGATTCAGGCAATCCGCCTGAATCACCTCGGTAGAGGAAGAAACCCGCGACCGAAGAAACTCAGGATGCCGGGCAAGACAGCGGACTGACCGCCCAGTTGCTTCAAGCACCTTGAGTAGACGGCCTCCGATATAACCCGAGGCCCCCGTCAGCAGGACGAGCGCCCTGTGGTCCGTGTCCATTGGGAAACCTCATTCTCTCCGACAATGTCTGAGCCGGCACGATTCTAGCATTGCCTGTCTAATGGTCCGTGTACCAAACTGACCAGTAGGTCGTCTTCAGTCAACTGCAATCTGGCAATGACGCAGATCTGTGATGGCGTGAACCACGGCGGCCGTTTGCCACAGGGATGATCCAGGCAGGATTGAGCCGAGCAAACGGACAATTTCGTGGGCCATCTTCGCCCGGTGCTAACAGCTAGTGGACTCCGTTCGCAACCAAAGATGGCCATCAACGCGTTAGGAGCGCGATGTCACGATTCCAACCCCGCCCCAGGAAGACAGCCTCCCGACGTGGATATCCAGGTGAGTCCAAGTAAATCCATGAGGATACTTCAATCCACAACCCAACAGGCGGTCCACGCCGATGTGGTTGAGCCAAATCAGCGCGAACGGCAACGGAGCGGGAGTGCGCAGCAACAGCGCGCAGAGCGCCAGCGCCGCCGGGGCGCCATAGGAGTGAATGGCGTTATAGACACGCGCACCCCAGCGGGACCGGCCGGATAGCCCAACATGCTCAGATCGGGTGTCAGCCAGAGCAATGCAAACAGCCACCAACTGACGCTGGCGCGGGAAAGAGCAGAGCAGAAAGCGCCGCAGCCGCCAGTCCATCCAGACGCAGAAAAACAGAAACGGTTGAGCCTTGCATTCGAGCGGTTTCAGATATTGTCGAATCTGGAATCGTGATTTCAGAGGCCATGTACATTGGATGAAGCAGCACGGCTCGCTGACTCCTCTCCGTCTTAACACCGGGCAATCCTCATACCGAGAAGGCGATTCTCGACAACACCTCTAACCCCGTGATCTCCAACTTTGCCAACGCCGATATGGTTGGCTACACCGGCGTTCTGCCGGCGGCGAACGGCAACCTTTGATAGCAACTTCTATGATCTCTGGCATCAATAATGCGAGGTTCAGGAAAACGCACCAATGCCAGATTTCCGAAAGCTCTTGCTGAGCCACACAAGACCGAAGGCTTTCTGCTTACGTTCCGTCGTGCGCTGAAGCGTCGAACAATGTGCGATACAGAGCGGACTGCGCATACAGCATTGAATGATCTCCTGTTGTGACAATTCTCCCCTGATCAAGCAACGCAAAGCGATCTACCCATGTAAGTGAACTGATGTGGTGTGAGATCACAATGAGCGTCCGATGTGGACGTAATTCTGCGAGAGAAGCAAACACAGCACATTCTGTTGGAGCATCCAATGCCGAAGTCGCTTCATCCAGAATGAGCGCAGCCGACTCCCTTAACAGCGAACGGGCTATGGCCAGCCTTTGGCGTTCTCCCCCCGAAAGGCCGGCTGCTCCCGGTCCGAGCGGAGTGTCCAGGCCGTGAGGGAGTGCCTTGAGCACAGGCGCAAGCTGGACTGCCTCGATGGTCCGGAGCATGTCTGCGGTCGTCACCAACGGATTGCCATACAGCAGGTTCTCCCTGATCGTCCCTTGAAAGAGCACTGGGTGTTGCGGGACAAATCTAACCGTTTCGCGCAGAGAGGCCAACGTGTAGCACGCGAGAGGCTGCTCTTCGAGGAAGATGCAACCGGCTTCCGGGTCGACGGCGCGTACAAGAAGGCGAGCCAAGGTGCTCTTGCCCGATCCGCTCGCACCGATGATTGCAAGCCGTTCCCCCGGATCAATTCGAAGCATGATGTTCAGCAGTGCGGGCTTTCCTCCATACGAGAAGGACACATCCTCGATCCTGAAGCCGCGATGCAGTTGGGGCGAGTTGAAGCGCATTGTTCCGGTATCCCGTACGCTGGGCTCACGCACAAGCAGTTCGCGTACCCGGCGAATGCTTGCTCCAACCGTCTGGAGCCGGGCATAAAGGTCCATCGCCGAGCTGATTGGGTCAAACACCCTTGTGCCATACGCGTAGAAGGCCACCAAGCCACCGATAGTCAGGGTGCCAGCAACTACCTTCGCGCTGCCAAGAGCGAGCACAACCAGAATGGCCGCAACCAGGATCGCGCCGATCGAAAGGCTGAACCCCACTTGCGTGCGCCGTTGAACCCACTGCGCCCGCAGCATCCCCTCCCATAAGGATCGAGCCTGATGCGCGGATGTCTCCTCGGCACCGAGAAGCTGAATCTGCGGAACTGCGGCGAGGTGCTCGTTCAACATGCTGGTTGCCACGCCCACTTCGCTGCGCGCCTCATCAGCCCTCGTTTTCAATAAAACACTGAACCGTCGTTGGATGATGGCGAATAGCGGCATGAGTGGCAAAACGGCCAGAGTCATGGTCAGATTCAACCTGGCCATCATCGCCAGGTTGAGCACGAAGAACAGAACGGCTCTTAGGCTTTGATTTGCGGTCTCCGCGCCCAGATTGGCGATCTCGTCGACATCATGTTCGATCCGTGTCAGTTTCTCACCTGTTGGCGTCTGCTCGTGATAGTCGGCCGAAAGCCGGTTCATCTGATCGAGGAGAGCGATGCGCAGATCGCGGATGCTGTGCTGGGCGATGGAGAAATTAACAAGCGAACCCATCGTATAGAGAGCGGATCTGCCGAAATAGCAAAGGCTGATTCCACCGGCCAACTCCATCGCCAATCGCAGGTCGCCTTGAGGCAGAGCCCGGTCGATCAAACTGCGCATCATTAGAGGATCAATGGTGGCGGCAATGCCCGCGAAGGACACGCACAATAAACCGAGCACAATTCTCATGCGCATCGGCTCGAGACGATCGAGCAACCATCTGAAGTCGCTTCCTGCCAGCATGTCGCTCCTCCGCGATTCCTTGCGACGAAGTGACACAACTCTAACCCGCGTCTCGACAATTCAGCATGATCACAATGCCTCTGTTTCGTATAAGCAACAGACCTAAACCCACGATTGACGTTTCCACGGGGCCGTATTCTCCTGCCTATATTGGCGGAAGTTTCATCCTCGCCAGTGCACGGTTCGGATTCTGCGCTCCGTTTAGAAGTGAAGAAGACTGATGCCTGCAAGAAGCCGTTTCATGGCAAACGTCCGTTTCATTGGTGCATCTACTGTGCGGAGATTCAGTGGCGAGTCTTCCTCAGTTCTTGAGCCGGCCATTTTTACTCTTATCGGTATCGCCGACTTGCTCGTCTTCTGCCCGGAGGGAACAGCCGTGATAAGCGCCTCAACCGGCACCTGGTCGCCAATCGAGAAAGATGTCATTGCCGAGATCCGGGCACTGAGAGCCTTGCCTGGAGCCGACTCGTCTGCGGTTCTTCTGAAGAGCCCCTCCCGAATTGTGCATCACTTCATCCTTGCTTCTCACGGCAACGTCCAACTGCGGATGGCGACCATAGCGAAAGAACTCGGGATCGAGATGCGTACACTCGAGCGCACGTTTACAGGCGAGTACAAGCTGACCATGGCGCAGTACCAAGTCGAGGTCCGCTTGAGCTTCTCCCGTTGGATGCTGAGTATCTTTCCGCCCACCAAGGTCGGTGTGGTTGCGACGACCCTCGGTTATAACCGAGTGCAGGATTTCAACCGGTTCTTCAAGAACCACTTGCACGAGTCCCCATCGGAATGGAGTCGCAAGGAGCGCGCAGGTATCCGCAGTGATAAGAAGAGAACTTCACAGGATTGACAAACGACATTCGTTATTTGTCGCGCTGGTTGGCCACGGGGACAACCTCGCCCTTTTTCATTTTGTCGCTTCCTGCGAACCAGTTTCTGTTGAATCCGAGGATGAGAACTGTCAGACTCACCGCACGGTTGGACGAATAGTGCTTGTGCTCATGGAAACACCGGCAGCCATTTACATAAATGGCGAACTCCCCGGCTCATCTGAGAACCATCCACTCGACCCATCTGAATTGCGTTGCTTCTGCTTTCTGCCTCCGCGAATAGCACCGGCAGAGAGCTAAGTGGAACTGTGCATTGCGCAAGGGACAGGCACGTTCCCATATGGAGAGGAGAAACATGGCTGACATACCCGCTCACATCCGCTCAGTCGCTGACCACGATGGCGCAGTCATTCTCGACATCAGCAAAGATCAATTGTTCAGCTTGAATCCAGTCGGTGCAATTATCTGGGAACGCCTTCTCAATGGTCATGAGATTGACGAAATCTCTAAAACCATTGCAGCGGAAACCGGGACAGAGATCGCCGTCGTGACGGCAGATGTCAACGAGTTTATCGCCGAACTGAAGAGCAAGAACCTTGTTCATTCCCCTGCGTCAGATTCCAGCCATCCAGAAGGCAAACGGTAAGATGACCGACAGAGCAAACAATTCGCAGCGCATCGAATACCGAGTCGTCTTGATTGAGACGCATTCCATGAAGATTCTTGCGATTGCCGGTGCCACTGGCCCTCACCTTCTACGTGAATCGATTCCTGTCTATACGCGAGTTGCCGAAGCGCTTACGGAAGCCATCAATCAAAGGTACGGCCTTTGCACCGTCCAACTCGCCTCCCTTCCTGGTGACGAAGTGTTCAGCTACTGCGCAGTCCTTGAGATCATCGGCACACAGCAGGCGATGTCAGGTGGGCTTTTGTCCGTTGCGCTCGACGAGATTGCTTCGAGCGAACTTACCGATGAAGAACGAGCCACCGTTCTAAGAATCATGAAGGGCGAGGCGAGCGAACTTGGAAGGTTCGCACAACCTGGTTCGATTGAAAAGCTACTGGCAAAGGTCTTGAGTCATCAAGACCCGAGTGACTGGCCTATCATTCGGCAGTTGAACCAAGGAACTGACTTCTGCTTGCTCTCTCTCTCCGATGCCTCTGGCCGCAGGGTATGGTTCAAGGCCGTGGGCGAGCCGAACACTCGCGAGTACGCCTTAACCGCTGAGCTGGCTCGGCGGTTCCCTGCCTATTTACCGAAGATACTTGCCACGATTCCGGAATGGAATGGATGGCTCATGGAGGATGTCAATGGTATACCGCTGAATGAATCGACCTCGATGGATCAATGTGAGCGGGCACTTACAGCTCTTGCCGCCATGCAAAGGGAACTGGCTATCGATGTCGATTTTCTATCTACACTGGGAGCAAAGAACTGGACATGCGCACAGATCCGCTCGCACTTTGAGCCCTTCTTTCAAGAGGCGCTATGCGCTATGGAAGCGCAAGTCTCCACCAAATCCAAACCGCTTTCCGGCCGAGAGCTCTTTCAATTGCGAAATCAGTTGGAGTCGGCACTCGATGAATTCATGAATGCGGGGATACCGGAGACTTTGATGCATGGCGATATTGGGCATGGGAACATTCTCGCGACGCGCGGGGGGCCGGTCTTCTTGGATTGGGCCGAGACCTACATTGGCCACCCCTTCCTGTGCACGGAACATCTCTTGGCCGACCTCGCAAGGTCCAATCCCATATTCGCTCGAAATCAAGCAGCACTTCGTTCCCATTATGCAGCTCTTTGGAACGGATACGTGCGTCCCACGGAACTCAAGAAGATCATTGCGCTTGCGCCAACATTCGGAGCATTTGTTTACGGGCTGATCGCCTGGGACGCAAGCCGCAATCGACCAGACCCTGCGCAAGCATGGCCGCTCATCCGGTCCATGCTCCGGCGGACCAGGAGAGAACTTGAACATGCAGTGGAGGTGAGTGCATGACATCGACCAGGAGAACATACATCCCTGCACCGGGGCCCGTACGCGAGGTGTTACACGGAATCGAAGTCGAGGACCCGTTCCGCTGGCTTGAGGAGCAGGAGTCGCCCGAGACGCGTTTTTTCATTCAAATGGAGCAACAGTCCTATCGTAAATACCTTGACCACCGTAAGGAACTGAGATCCAGACTCGAGCGTCGTGTCGCAGAACTGCTCACTGTTGCCAGCGTTGATCTCCCAGTACCGGATCAGCGTGGCGGCCTTCTCTACCTGAAGCGAGAGGCCAAGGAAGAACAGAAGGCGATCTATTACCGGGACAAGAAAAATATGGAAAAGCTGCTCATCTCTGTGGCGATGCTAGGCAGGGACTCCTATACATCCCTCGCGCTTCTTCAGGTCTCGCCGGACGGCCGCTATCTTGTATTCGGCGTTCGAACAGGTGGCGAAGATTTACAGGAAATCCGCATCTACGATTTGGCGGAGAGGGTATTGCTCGAAGATGGCCTCCCCCGCGGATTCTACCGGGGTATGGTTTTCGATAAGGGAGCAAGCGGTTTCTACTATGTTCACGAAGAATCGACAGGCCGGTATCAGTATCGTCGAGCGGTCAGGCGCCATGAATTCGGTCGCGATCAACAGGAAGATATCGAGGTCTTTTACGCCGGCGATGGCCCCGCTCTGCGCCTCATCCTACAAGGCGCAGAAGATGGCTCGGCGCTAGGCTACCTCATCGTTTCTCTTGAGTCCGTTCCTCAGACAAGATTTCTCATTCACGATTTTCCGCTTCTTACTCTTCCACATGAGATCCTCCGTCTTTCCGGTGCAAGTTTCGGACCACGTTTCTCGGCCAACACCATCGAAGCCAGCACAACTCATGCAGCTCCGCGAGGGAGAATTGTCCGTATCTCGCCAGAGCATGCGTATCCCCAGGCGTGGAACGAACTCTTCCCGGAGACAGCCGAACGGCTTCACTCCTGGAGTCGGTATGGCAAACTCTGGGTAATCCACTATACCGCCGGCAGCAGCATGATCACCCGTGTCTATTCGAAATCGTGTGAGCTTGTACGAACCATCAGCTACCCTGCGTCCGGAACGTCCACTTTGGGGTTAGTTGATGTTTGCAGCCACCGTCTTTTCTATTCCCACAGCGACATTGCCGAGCCTTCGAGCATTTGTGCTGTCAATCTCATCACAGGCGAGCATCAATTGTGGTGGGAGCAGCCAAAAGTCGTTAGACCGGAAACCTCTGAGATCGAAGTCTGCACATATCCGTCCAGAGACGGAACAGCGATACCGCTCACTCTGATCCATCCTCGAAATGCCAACGGAGCCCGCCCAGTTCTTCTGAGCGCGTACGGAGGGGGCGGTGTCAGCACAACTCCAAAGTTCAGCATATTGCTGACGATTTTGGTTGAGGCTGGTTTTACTTGCGCTACAGCTCATGTGCGCGGTGGAGGGGAAGGTGGACTGAACTGGCACCATGCAGCGCAGAAACAGTACAAGCAAACTTCGGTCGATGATCTGATTTCCGCCTCCGAGTGGTTGATCAAAAGCGAGTACACTACGCCGGAGCAGTTGGGACTGGCAGGACAGAGCGCGGGTGCCCTGCTGGCACTCTGCGCGATGACCCAGCAACCAAATTTGTTCCGCGCAGCAATGGTCCTCGGTCCGCTCACCGATCTCACGCGCTTTCACCTGTTCGGCGTAGCCCGCGGTTTTGTAGCAGAACTTGGCTCCCCCGAAAATCCGGATGAGTTCGCCGCTCTTTACAGGCTCTCCCCTTATCACCGCGTCGATAGGAGAGCGCACTACCCAGCAGTCCTCATCATTTCCGGTGATCGCGATAAACGCTGCGACTCGCTCCATGCGCGCAAGATGATCGCACGATTGAAATCAACGACAGACCAGTGTCACCCAGTCCTTCTGGACTACACCGACACACGTGGGCATAAATCTGTCCTGCCGCTCGCAGAACGTATTCGCGCTCTTACAGATCGTCTCACGTTCCTAATCACTGAACTCGATATCAAATCCTTGGAAGGATGTTTCCATGACCAGGACTCCGCTCATTCTCAGGGCTTATATAAGCCTCATTGCTCATGACATCTTTATGTCGCGACACGACTTTGCTTCTCTGCACCGGCGCGTCAGAAACTTCCCACTGCAGCAAGGGACAAGTGCCCCAAACGCTACGGAGGGCATCACCTTCGCCCTTGATGTCGCCTGCTGTCTCTACCCCAAACAGGCACTTTGCCTTCAGCGCTCAGCGGTTCTCGTAAAGTTGCTTCGAGACAGGGGGGTCTCAGCTCACATGGTGATAGGAGTGCAAAAAATGCCATTTAAGGCTCATGCATGGGTAGAGGTCGGCGGCCACATTATCAATGACCGACTCGCATTGCGTGAAACATTTCTAGTGCTAGAGGTGTGCTGATGAGCGCTTTAGCCGGCATCTTCAAATTCGACCCAAGAGATCGCGTCAGCAGAACAGAATTGATAGCGCTCTCGCAGGGTATCGACCGCATTGGTCCCGACGGCGGAGGAGAATACCTTGGTCGAAATCTCGGAATGGCCTACCGCGCATTTCACACAACACCAAATTCGCACTTCGAGAACCAGCCGCTCTCGCGCAATGGATGCATTCTCACCTGGGATGGACGTTTGGATAACCGTGAAGAGATCTGCGCTGCCGTCAGCCGAAAATTCCAAGATACGGGGACCGACCTGGAACTTGTCTATGCAGCGTACACGGAATGGGGAGTGCATTGCTTTGCTCGCCTTCTTGGCGATTGGTCCCTCGCGCTCTGGGACGAGGCCAAAAGAACGCTGCTACTTTCACGAGATTGCTTTGGAACTCGCACCCTCTATTACAAAGTTGAAGAGGATGGGGTCAAATGGTGCTCAGTACTCGAACCTTTGGCGGTGAACACCCCCCGTCCCATGACGGCGGACTTGCGTTATCTTCAGGGCTGCATCTCGCCCTACCCTCCCCTGGGGACAAGTCCTTTTCGAGAGATTAGCGCTGTTCTTCCAGCACACTTTGTTGCATTTCACCTCGGCGGTAAGGCTGATACCACACGCTATTGGGCTCTCGACCCAACTGCCAAAATCCGCTATCGCACCGACACAGAATACGAAGAACACTTTCGTTTTCTGTTCCGGCAATCCGTATACCGACGTGTTCGCACCGATCGTCCCGTATTGGCTGAACTGAGTGGCGGACTCGATTCAAGTTCCATCGTCTGCATGGCAGACCTGATTCGCGCCCAAGAGGGCGGTCCCGTTCTTGCGACTATCTCCTACTACAACCCAGATGAGTCAGGCGGAGACGAACGCCCCTATATCTCCGTCATTGAGGAGCACAGGGGTATTGCCGGACACCATATTTCGGTCTCTGATTTCAATCGGCAGACGCAGTGCGAAGCCTTCCTTCCACTTCCCGAAGAATACTTCGCGGCCAGACCCGGCCATTTTCAAAAGTCCCTCCGCTGGGCCGCGTTGCTCAGTGCAGTTCAGAACGAAAGCCGGTCACGCGTCATTCTCTCCGGTCTTGGCGGGGATGAATTCCTTAGCGGTGTTCAATTTGAAGCGCTTGAACTTGCAGAGCACCTGTTCGCCGCAAGGATACTGACTCTTTTGCGCTCATTGTTTCAATGGAGCCTCGCGAGGAGGAAAACGCTCCTTGCGCTTGCCAAGGATACTTGGAGACTCTGCCGTGCCCGATCATCCCTTGAATCCTTTACCAAACACTCGGCTCAGCTCGATTGGTTTCTACAGATGGCGGGCCCGCCGGACTTCACACTGCAGAACTTTTCATCGTGGCAAACGACATCCCCTGCGCACTTATGCGCGGAATCGACCAGATATTCGCTGGCATCCATGCTCTCGTGCATCGACCCGCCCCTCATAGGACTTGCCGAGAAACGGTACCCCTATCTTGACCGGCAGTTGTATGAATTTATGGCCAGCATCCCTCGAACACAGACGATCCGTCCGCGCGAACGAAGATCCTTGATGAGACGCTCATTGCGAGGGATCGTACCGGATCTGGTTCTTTACCGGAAAACGAAATGGTTTGGCTATAGAAGCACGCTTAGCCTCCTGCAGGAACAAAACGCTCTGATAGAGCAGATGTTCGAGGAACCCTGGCTTTCCGACGGTGTGCTCTTCGATGTTTCCCTTCTTCACGAACGGATTCTCGCTCTTCAACACGGTCTGGTCGTCGAAGGCCTTCCACTCACTACGGCAATCGCCATTGAACAGTGGCTGAGGCGGCAGACGAAATGCGGAACGATCACGGTTCCCACTACTGATCCGCGCACAGTAATCACACGGAAGAGTCATGCGCATGATCGGGCACCCAAACAGAGTGCTGAGAGAGGGCTGTAGCCTTGCGGATAGATTCTAGATGCCAGGACACTTAGTTTCGGACAACACGACCTTTCGTATCTCTATTGATTTTTGGTGTCAAATCTCAAAGAAAGGAGGATGAGAATCATGGTGACTTATCGGAAACCGGCAGTGATCTCTCTGGGCGCAGCTTCTTCCGCGATTCAGGGTGCCCACGACAAGAACATCAACCTCGTTGCGGATGCGAATCCCAATGACGCAACACGCACGAGCGGCATGGCCTACGATCTCGACGAGTAGGCATCTGGAGGCGCGGGCACATTCAACCGAATGTGCCCGTGTCATCCGGATCATCAGATTGTCAGGCCAAACCTTTCCTCGGTCATACTTGTTGAACGAAAGTCATCATTGCTCTGCTCTGTCGACACCGCGGCTACTATCCCTTAACTTCCGCCATCGGGCATATTGGTCCGGATCATAATTCGGAGCTATGCCCTCGTACCCCTGCATCCAGAATCTGAACCAATCCACGTTTCTCTGCAGGGATGCGACCCGCTCGAACGGGGTGGCCAACGGATGAGCTCCGAGAGGATAGAAGAATAAGTCGACAGGCTTCCTGAGGCCAAGCAGAGCAGCGTGGAATTCGTAGGCACCGATGGGCTGGTCCAATCGGCCTTCGGCGCCCGTATACTCCATCAACAAAGGAGTGGACACTTTATCGGCATTGAATGCCGGCGAGCCTGCGAGCCATGCAGATCGCGAGACCCCAAAAAACAGCCCCCCATAGCTCCTGGCAACCTCCTGGCTGGCCGGTCCGCCGTCCGTTGTCCACAGGTTTCCATAGTTTCCCAGCCCACCATCCGCGGAAGATGCAGCCCTAATTTTGTAGCTAGAGTGCGTCAGGAAATAGTCGACTTTCCAACTTGACCGACTGAATCCCATCATGCCGACATCATCTCGCAAAATCACTCCTTTCCTGTCAAGAAAGTCGATCAGACTCTCAACGCTGGCCATCATCGATTCGGCCTCCTTGGTCTGCGGAGGTCCGGCGGGCTGATTTGCCCCCTGCCCAAGCGTGTCATACACATTGAATATCGCGACGGCGAAACCCGCACTTGCCAGCGGTTGTGGCGGGAAGGCCGTCGTAAAATGCCCATCGCAGACAAAATCCTCATCCGGCCATGTCAACATTACTACCTGAACCATGCACATAACCATTTGGCGACCCCTGGGGATCCTGGTTTAAAACAGTAGGGACGCGGAGTTGCGAGCTTCGCGAACCGATTCCCAGGAGTCACCCACATGG
>Ga0224554_1001038_pt1 | contig 19366 bp, 12 predicted proteins | sample 714S22024metaG_FD_180666 | JGI IMG/M metagenome (GOLD analysis project Ga0224554, IMG submission 180666) | Peat soil microbial communities from Stordalen Mire, Sweden - 717 S2 20-24 | ecosystem: Environmental > Terrestrial > Soil > Wetlands > Peat | place: Sweden: Norrbotten County, Stordalen...
ACGGCGCGCAGGCTGCGCACTTTGCCGCGGCGCATGGGGTCCATGCGTCCTTCACCGTGGATACGCCGGTATTCGCGCCGAAACAGGAGGTCGACTTTACCGCGAAGGCGGAGCCGGGCGCGCGCTACACCTGGCTCTTTGGCGATGGAACCGTGGGGCACGGGCGCAGTGTTCAACACAGGTTTCCTGACAGCCTTGGCACCGAGTTGGATGGAGCGAACGGCGCGGGACGTTTCAGGGTCTTGTTGCACGTTGAAGACAAGGCGGGCAATCAGGATTGGGCCGCACAAGGCGTGGTCGCGGTGAGCAAATGGCACGACGCCGCCAACACAGCCGTTCCCACGCTCCCCGGCCTTGCGTGGAAGATCTACGCGGGAACCTGGGATGAATTGCCCGATCTGACAAAGGAATCGGTCGTCTTCAAGGGCGCGGGGCCGAACATAGAAGCCGATGCCCAGGGCTTTACCCGCTATGCCGTTGCCTGGGACGGATTCATCGACATTCCCGCCGACGGGGGCTACACCTTCGACCTGATCGACGCCGACGGCGCGCGGTTGGTGATTGATGGTGTTGAAGTGGCGAGGACCGGGCCGCCGTTTTCCCAGGTTTGCGGCTCACCGGGCAACGCGCTGCGCTTCGACCGTGGCGCCCTGGGTTTGCGCGCTGGCAAACATGCCATTCATCTGGAAGGGCTGCATTCGGTGAGCCAGGGCTCGCCCCGCCTGCTCTGGGAGGGTCCCGCCCTGCCACTCACCGATGTGCCTCCAGCGGCCTTCAGTTATCCCCGCGAAGATGAATTGATCCCTGCAACGAGAAAAGAAACTGGTAAGAAGTAGGATGAACTCATGAAGACGCGCTTGGTCAGCCGCCACGGCCACCGTGGACTTCGCCGTTCCTCCTCCGCTGAGGAACGGCAAATGAATCGCCGTCTGCTCAATTATTTCGGGAGTTGATTCGTATCCCAGCCGCCGCCTAGCGAGCGCACCAGGCCCACGCTCGAGACGAACTGGCGTGTCTGGATATCGATGGCGGCACGCTGGTTTGAGAGCAGGGTGGCTTCGGCCGTCAGAACTTCAAGATAACTCGTCACTCCGCCCTTGTAGCGCTGATTCGACAGATCGAAGGACTGCTGCGCGCTCGCAACGGCACGCTGCTCGGCGCTCGACTCCTGCTCGAGGATCCTCAGGCCGGAGAGCTGATCTTCAACGTCGTTGAAGGCGAGGAAGACGGTGTTGCGGTACGCGGCGGCCTGCGCTTCGTAGTTGTGGCGCGCCTGGTCAGTAAGAGCACGGCGTTGGCCCGCGTCAAACAGCAATTCCACTGCCTGGCCGCCAAGCGACCACAGTGAACTCGGGCCCTGAATCCACGTCCCGGGATTGGTGCTTTCAAAGCCGCCCGCTCCGCCCAGGTTGATGTTCGGATAGAAGGCGCTGATGGCAACTCCGATCTGCGCGTTGGCAGCGGCGGTCAGCCGCTCGGCTGCGGCAATGTCAGGCCTGCGCTCAAGCAGTTGCGAAGGCACGCCCACTGGAACTTTGGGCAGGGCAAGGTCGAGCGGCGAGGGTGGAATGCTGAAGGTGGACAAATCGACGGTGGCGATGGTTCCGATGGCGTGCTCAAACTGCGCGCGCGCCACGCCGATATCCACCAGTTGGGCGTGCACGGTTTCAAGCTGCGTCTGCGCCTGGGCCACATCTGCCTGGGTGGCTACTCCACCGGCAAGACGGCGGCGCGTGAGGTCGAGCTGCCCTTCCAGATCATTGAGGGTTTCCGTTAGCAGTTTTGCCTGGGCATCGAGTCCGCGGAGTTGAAAGTAGTCTGAAGCCATCTCCGCATGCAGGCTGAGATCGATGTTGGCCGTATCGGCGGCGTCGGCCTGCGCGGTTTCGCGGGCAGCCTCAACGGTGCGGCGAACGCGCCCCCAGAAGTCGGGCTCCCAACTTGCCTGGCCACCAATCACGAGGTCGTTGTAGCTGGTCGTGGGGCTTGCCAAAGGACGATTTGCGGAGATGCGGTCGCGGCTTGCGGCGATGTCGCCGCTGAGCGTTGGGAACAGACCGGCTCGGGCTGAAGTGACCTGGTCGCGCGCGGCCAAATATGTCTCAAGAGCCTGGCGAAGGCTTTGGTTGTTGGCAGCAATGCGCTCTTCAAGTTGATTGAGCTGTGGGTCCTGGTAGATCTCCCACCATTTCCCTCGCAGCATGCTGTCGGATGGGTTGGCAGCCTGCCATCCACCACCCGCCGGATTAGGCGGAGGAACCACGACCGTAGACGCGCCGGCTTCTTTATAGACCGCGGGAGCCTGGTAGCCCGGTCGATTGTAATCGGGACCCACCGGCTTGCAGCCAGCCAGAGTCAACGTGGCCACAAGAACTGAGGCCAGCACAAAAGCCGCCTGAACCACTGCCGCAAGCGGCGCGGCGCGGCCTGTGGTGCCGTGTGCGAGTTGGCCCACGTACAACCGCATTGCTATTTGCCTCCCGCATTGGACGCTTTGCCTGAATTAACGACGGTGACCCGTTCGCCGTCGATGAGCGAGTCTGGTGGATCCTGGATGATCTGGTCGTTCGCGCTGATGCCGCTTGCAATCTGCGCGGTGGCGCCGTCGTCCTGGCCGATGATCACGGGAACGACGTGGGCGCGAGTGCCGTCGCTGCCCGTCTCCACCAGGCCCAGACTCATGCCGTCACGGCGGAAGATGAGCGCCGCGACGGGAACGATGAAAGTTTGGCCGAGGTTTGGCGTCTTAAAGTGTACCTGGGCCAGCGACCCAGGCAGCAGTTCTCCTGCGCGATTGTCCACGTCAACCTCCACCAGCAGCGTGCGGCTGGCGGGATCGATGGCGTCCGCGGTTCTCACCAGCGTTCCCTGGTAAGTTTTACCGACGTGCTCGGCAAAGGTGAGGTCAATCTTCATGCCCGGCTTCACGCTCTGCGAGTAGGCCTGGGGCAGGTTGGCGTAGACACGCAGGGTCTGGATGGCCTGCATGTGAAAGAGTTCTTTCGCTGCGCCCTGGTCGATTAGCTGGCCAGTATCCACAGTGCGCGCTGTCACCACCCCGTCGAAGGGCGCATAGACCTTTTCAAAGGACTGCAGTTCCGTGATCCGCTGCACATTGGCCTGCGCAGAGCGAACGGCTGCGGCAGTGGCCGCGGCCTGATTCACGTAGGTATCCGTGTCCTGCTGCGAGACCGCATTGGTCTTCACCAAATCCGAATAGCGGTCCGCCTGGATGCGGGCGTTGTTGGCCGTGGCCTGGGCAGTCGCCAGCTCATCGCGAGCCTGGGAAAGTTGCTGATCGAGCTCAGGCGTGGAGATTTCGGCGAGCAGCGCGCCCTTCTTGACCTTTGCGCCGATGTCGAAGTACCAGTGAGTCAGGTAGCCGCTGGTGCGGGCGTAGATGGGCGAATCAGTAAAGGCGGCGACGTTGCCGGGCAACACGAAGCTGTCAGTGGGCGCACCTGTTTTGGGGGCCGCGACGGTGACGGTGGGCGCGGCGAGTTCTTGCGTGCGCTCGGCAAGAACTGTGTCAGCGTGGGTGCGGTGCAGAATGCCAAGGCCTCCGAGAATAAGGGCCACAATGAGCAGCAAAATCAGGCCCACAACGGCCAGGCGCGGCGAGATCGGCTTCTGCTCCTCCGCACTTTCGTGACCGTGCTGCTGTTGCTGGTTTTGATTTGGCGAATTGGGCGTTTTAGTCATCAGGAGTTACTCCGAAATCTCGTCGAATTCATCGAATGCTGCCGCTCGCGCGATGCCGTGAGCATCCCTGCGCCGACTCTCAATGCGACCGTGAATGAGTGAGAAAAAGGCAGGCACAAAAAACAGCGTGGCCACGGTGGCCAGTAACAAACCGCCGATGACGGCTCGGCCGAGGGGGGCGTTTTGCTCGCCGCCGTCGCCCAGACCAAGTGCCATGGGAACCATGCCGATGATCATGGCCAGCGCCGTCATGAGCACGGGGCGCAGACGCACAAAGCCGGCATTCAAGGCTGCGTTGCGGGCATCGCCGACCAATACTTCCAACTGCTCGCGCGCAAAGCTCACCACCAGGATGGAATTGGCGGTAGCAACACCCATGCACATGATGGCGCCAGTGAGAGCGGGCACGCTGAGCCGGGTATTGGTGAGGAAGAGAAACCATACGATGCCCGCCAGCGCCGCCGGAAGCGCGGAAATGATCAGGAAAGGATCCAGCCAGGATTGGAAGTTGACCACGATGAGCAGATAGACAAGAAGCACTGAAAAAATCAGCCCCACGAGCAGTCCTTCATAGGACTTGTACATGGTCTCGCTCTGGCCGCGAAGAATGAAGCGCGAGCCGCGTGGCAGATCCTTCTTGTGCGAGTCGACAATGCGCTGGACGGCGCGGGTCACTGTTCCCAGGTCGGTTCCATCCACATTCGCGTAGATATCGATCACCGGTTCTGCATCGTAGTGACTCACAAAACCTATCTCCGTGGCCGGCGTTATGGTTGCCAGGTTTCCCAGGACATTGACCGGGGAAGCGACTCCGGGCACAGCGGTGGAAACAGCCCCGGACTGGGCTGCGCTGGCCGCCTGAGCCGTCGCGGCAGGGCTGGTGATGGGCAGACTATTGAGCGTCGCCAGCGAGTCCATTTTGTACTCCGGCGTCTGGACTACCACCGAATACGTGACCCCGTTTTTAGGGTCGAGATAGAAGTTTGGGGTGGTTTGGAAGCTGCCGCTGAGATTCACGAGCAGGCTTTGCGCCACGTTTTGCTGGGTCAGGCCAATCTCCTGCGCACGCGTACGATCCACCTTCACGGTTAGACTCGGCTCGTCGAAGGGCTGCTGGATGCGGGCGTCGGCCGCGCCGGGAATATAGCGCACCTGGTCAATCATCTGCTCGGCGAGGGCGCGGTTGGCATATAGATTAGGACCGACAATCTGTAGGTCAATCGGCGCCGAGAGGCCGAAGTTCAGGATCTGCGTGACGATGTCCACGGGCAGTGCGTAAAACGTGACACCGGGATACTGCTGCGCCAGTTCAACGCGCAACCGTTCCACATAGGCCGCGGTGGGGTGGTGATCCTTGGCCAGCTGCACCTGGATGTCCGCGTCGGCTGAACCGACCGGCGCAGAGGTCGAGTAGGAAAGGTTGAGACGTGAATTGGGGAGCCCGATGTTGTCGACGATCGAGACCAACTCCTTGGCGGGGATCTCCTGGCGAATGGTGGAATCGACGTGATCGCAGAGAGCTGCCACCTCTTCAATGCGAGTTCCGGTGCGGGCGCGGACGTGAATCTTGAACTGGCCAGAATCAACTGAAGGAAAAAAGTCCTGGCCAAGCCAGGGCAGCAGCAAGCCAACTGAGGCAATCGTAAAAACAAGAAACAGGATCAGGAAAACGCGAGCGTGGTCCACGCAGAGCGTGAGCAACCGCAGGTACTGGTTGCGGAACGCCGTGAAGCCTGACTCGAAGCCCAACTGAAAGCGGAAGAGGGGATTGCGGCTTACGCGCTTCTTGGCCGTCTGAGCGTCGTCGTGTTCCTGCAGCAGGTACTTGGCCATGGTCGGCACCAGCGTGCGCGAGAGCAGGTAGCTCGCCAGCATGGCGAAGACCACCGCTTCGGCCATGGGAACGAACAGGTAGCGCGCCACGCCGCTCAGAAAAAACATCGGCACGAACACAATGCAGATGGAGAGCGTGGAGACAAAGGCCGGAATGGCAATCTGGGCTGAGCCTTCCAGAATCGACTGTTCCAGTTCCTTTCCTGACTCCAGATAGCGATTGATGTTTTCGATGGCAACCGTGGCGTCGTCCACCAGGATGCCGACCGCCAGAGCCATGCCGCCCAGCGTCATGATGTTGATGGTCTCGTGCAACGCGTAGAGGGTGATAAGCGAACACAGTATGGAAAGAGGAATCGAGACCGCAATAATGATTGTCGAGCGCCAGCTTCCCAGGAAGATGAGGATCATGATGGCGGTGAGGCAGGCGGCCACGATGGCTTCGCGGACGACGCCATTGATGGCGCTTCTCACGAAGATGGACTGATCGGCCAGGGCGTTGATTTGTATCTGGGGGGGAACTTCATCGCGGGCAAGCTGGAGTTTAGCCTGCACGTCGCGGATGATGTCGAGCGTGGACGAAGAGCCCGTCTTCATGATGGCCATCAGCAGGGCGCGACGACCGTCCACGCGCACGATATTCGTTTGTGGCGGATTGCCATCGCGGACGTGAGCCACGTCCTTCACGTAGATCATGGCGCCGTTCACCGTCTTGATGGGAAGATCGTTGAGGTCGTCGACGACTGTGGGCGCTGAATTGGTCTCGACGTCATACTCGAACTTCTCGATCTTCATGGTGCCGGAGGGGACGACCAGGTTCTGCGCATTGACAGCATTCACCACATCGGTTGGAGACAGACCCTTGGCCTGGAGCGCGTGGAGGTCGAGGTCCACTTGAATCTGGCGCGTTTTTCCGCCATAGGGAAACGGCGCCTGCGCGCCTTCCACCGTGGCCAACTGGGTGCGGATGGTGTTAGTCGAAAGGTCGTTGAGCTGCTGCTCGTTGAAACCCTGGCCGGAGATACCAAGCATCAGAATCGGTACGCTGGAGGCGTTGTACTGAATGATGAACGGGGGCAGGGTGCCGGGCGGGAGGGAACGCAACTGCACTTGACTGATGGCACTGACCTCGGCCACCGCTTCGCCTATGTTGATGTTGGGATGAAAAAAGATCTTGATGACACCGACTCCGTTGAGCGACTGGGACTCGATGTGCTCGATGTCGTTGACCGTTGTCGTCAACCCGCGCTCGCTCGGATAAACGAGGCGGTTGGCCATCTGCTCGGCAGACAGACCGGTATAACTCCAGACCAGTGTCACGACGGGAATATCGATGTTCGGAAAGATATCCGTTGGCATCGAAAGGATGCTGTACACGCCAAGGATCACAATCAAAAGCGCAAAGACGACGAAGGTATAAGGCCGTCGAAGCGCAAGCCGGACAATCCACATAGAGTTGCTACCCGCTCCTGGACGATACGGCGTCAGATTTGCCGATTACGGTATGCCTTGCCCCGTAAGATGCGACTTCCGGGCTCTAGGCATCCTTGGCGTGCAGCTGACCGGCGCACAGGATTCCCGGGCTCGAGGTCGTCACCGCCAAGGCCCGATCGAACTTCTAGTTGAAACTACTATGGTAGTCGAAGAAGCCGATCAATAGAACGCGCGCAATAAATTGGCGAATTGCCCTGTTCTTTTGACGGACCGGCTGCCTGGAAGGATTCAACCACGGAAGCCGGCAATCCCGGGATGTGAGTCGATCCCCATAGCACCTTGAATCCATTCAAGCGGGGAATCCATTCAAGCGGGACGGCTTTCCATTCGTGCACCCGTTCAGGCGCCCGGCGTCACATGGCTTTCGTCGAGGAGGCGTTCAATTGCGCTCGCCATGCTCGCGGGCTTCTTGCCGGGCGAGAACCTGGCCACCACGCGACCGTTGCGGCCAACCAGAAACTTGGTAAAGTTCCAGCGGATAGCCCCGGAGCCGAACATCGGCAGCAACCCGGGCTTTTCATTCCTCAGAAAACAATAGAGCGGGTGAGCCTGGGGGCCGTTGACGCAGATTTTCGCGAATAAGGGAAAGGTGACCTGGTAGTTTTCACGGCAAAAAGCGCCAATTTCCTCTTCAGATCCGGGCTCCTGGGCGCCGAACTGGTTCGAGGGAAAGCCGAGCACCTCAAATCCGTGGGAATGATAGGTTCGATAAAGCGTTTCGAGACCCGCATATTGGGGCGTGAACCCGCAGCGGCTGGCTGTATTCACAATCAACAGCACCCGGCCCCGGAACTGGGTAAGGCTCAGCGGTTGCCCGTTCAACAGCGTGGCTGAAAAATCATAAATAGAAGGAGGAACCTGATCCATGCCTTGAAAAACCTCACCCAAACTTCTTCTCCGCCCGATTGCCTGTGCGACCTACCCGCGTCTAAAGAGGATGCGCCTAGCTTGCAGGTCCAGGCAACCCAGCCCCGACCCGGTTCGTTCCGGTAGACTGGGAGATGGGTAGCAGCGCACCAGACACCCCTGCGGGAGCGAATCCTCGCCGGGGTTGGCAGCGGGCCCCGGCCAGAGTCCGCGGGGACTAGACGCGGCGGGGAAATTGAGGGAAAGACGCGATTTCCAAGCCGAGGGGAGCCCGCCAGTTTGGGCAGGACCACCGCGGTCAAATATAATCAATCTTTCCTTGAGGCAGGACCAGATTTTTTCAGCAATGAGGGTGTGCATATTCTTCCCGTGAAGCCTATACATGGACCGCACCAGCACTTGTGCTCGCCGCAGGGCCCCAGCCCGGTGAAGATCAAGCACACTTCCATCTCCCGCAACTCGAGGGCCTCGCGCCTTGGGCGGATCTTTATGATCCTCGTCCTGGCGGTCTGCGCCAGCGCAGCATTCGCCCAGGATACGCAGACGATTCAGCAGATTCGCGTGATCGGTAACAGGCGCATCCCCAAAGAGACCATCCTCGCCCGCCTCTTTACCCATGTGGGCGATCCTTACGATCCGATTTCCATCGAGCGCGACTTCAACTCGCTCTGGAATACCAGCTATTTCGATGACCTGCGCATCGAGCGCGAGGACTCTGAAAAAGGCCTGATCCTGGACATTTTTGTCAGGGAGAAGCCGAATATCCGCGAGATCAACTACAAGGGCCTGAGCACAGTAACTGTATCCGACGTCCTGGACCGGTTCAAAAAGGAAAAGGTGCCGCTTTCGGTCGAGAGCCAGTACGACCCTTCCAAGATCAAGCGCGCTGAAACGGTTATCAAGGAGTTGCTGGCCGAGCACGGCCATCAGTTCGCCACCATCAAGACTGAAGTCAAGACGATTCCTCCGGCCTCAGTTCAGGTGAACTTCAACATCAAGGAAGGCCCGGTCGTAAAAGTCGGCGAGATCAAGTTCCAGGGCAACCAGCACGTATCCGCTCTGCTGCTGCGCCGTGCCATGAAGAATCTCAAGCCCATCGGTATTCCCTATTCCATCGTCCTTGAAGACATTTTCCCGCAGACTTTTGACGCCTCAAAGCTTGAGGAGGACACGGAGCGGGTTCGCCAGGCTTATCGTGACAAGGGTTACGCGAACGCGGCTGTGGAGCAGCCCAAGACGCAGATTCGCGACGAGGGTGGCTTGAACTGGTTCACCTTCCGCCCCAATAAGGGCAAGCGCATCGACATTCTCATGACGATTGAGGAAGGTGGGCGCTACCGGCTTTCCGGCATCACCTTCACGGGAAACAAGGCAGTGACCAACCTGAAGGCACTGCGCGGCACCTTCGTCGTCAAAGACGGCGACTACTTTAACGCCACAGCCATCGGCAAGGGCCTCGATAACCTCAAGAAGGCCTATGGCACCCTGGGCTACATCAACTTCGGCGCCATTCCGAAACTGGAATACGACGACCAGAAGAAGACCGTCTCCATGGTCATCGACATCGACGAAGGCAAGCCCTTCTATGTGTCGCGCATTGAATTCCAGGGCAACACGATCACCCGCGACCGCGTCATCCGCCGCGAACTCATGCTCGACGAAGGCTCCGTCTACAACTCCCAGTTGTGGGAGTACAGCCTGCTCCGCCTCAACCAGCTGGAGTACTTCGATCCGCTCAAGGTCGATCAGGACTCTGAAGCCCACCAGGATCCTGACAACGGCACCGTCGAGTTGCTGCTCAAGGTCAAGGAAAAGGGTAAGAACTCCATCGGCATGAACGGCGGCATCAGCGGCCAGTCGGGCGCGTTCCTCGGCGTCAACTACCAGACCAACAACTTCCTTGGCCTGGGCGAAACGCTGAGCCTGCAGGGCAACCTGGGCAACGTGGCCCGGACGTTCACCTTCGGCTTCACGCAGCCCTACATCAAGAACCGCCCCATCAATGTGGGCTTCCAGATCTACAACAACAAGCAGGACTTCAACGCCGCCAAGAACTATCAGGCCTCCACTGGCCTGTCGGCCAACCTGACCTCTGCGCAGCAGTCGCTCACGCAGAACTACAACCAGGCTGCCAACGGCATGAACGTCTCCATCAGCTACCCGCTCAAGCGGCATGCCTTCCAGCGCCTCGGCGCCACCTATTCGTGGAGCAAGTCGTCGATCACGGCCTTCAGCACGGCCTCGCAGACCTTCTTCCAGACCATCAGCTTCCGCTCCGGCATCCAGGGCTCCAACGCGCTGGCCGGCATCATCAACAGCCAGATTTCTCTCACCTATACCTACAACACCATCAACAACCCGGTACGTCCTCGTTCCGGCAAGGAATACACGGCAGCCTTCCAGGCGTCTGGCATCTGGGGCAATGTGCGCTATTTCTCGCCCCTGGTGGCCTACAAGCGCTTCATCCCCATGCACTACCTGCTCTTCAGTGAAAACGGACACAACGTGCTTGGCGTCCGCGCCCAGCTTGGTTATGTGCAGGGATATGGCGGCGACGTGGCTCCCCCCAACAATCGCTTCTACGCCGGTGGCGAAAGCGAGCTGCGAGGCTTTGACGTCCGCGGCGCCACCCCTTACGGCTATGTGCCCAGCAAGATCAACTTTCAGTTGACTAATCCGGACGGCACCTGCGTGCCGCGCGATCCCACCAATCCCCAGGACAACCAGTGCATTCAGGTGCCGCTGCCGATTTACGGAGTGGCCTCAATCGGTGGCGATACCAACCTGAACACGAACCTCGAGTATCGTATCCCGATCGTCGGCACCCTCATGTTCTCCTTGTTCGACGACTTCGGCATCGACGTGGCCACCAATCACGGACAGTTGAAGCAGAGCCCTGAAGGCTTTGCCTCGCTCACCTCGCTCCTTTACGGATGCCCGGTGTACAACAACGGTTCTTGCCAGGGCGGCATCTCCGGCTCGCAGGTTGGGTTCAAGCAGGACATCCGGCCCATTTCCGGCACCAACTTTGTCCCGCGCATGTCGCTGGGTGGTGAAATTGCCGTCATCATGCCCATCGTCAATGCGCCCTTCCGCATCTACTACGCGTACAACCCGCTCCGCCTGTACGAGCAGCCCTATTGCAACGACGTTCTTGTCGGCGGCAAGCAGGGTAGCTGCTCGGCCGAGCTGATTACGCGTGCCATGTTCCCCCCGGGAGGCGCTGGAGACTACTCCTACGGCGAAGCGATGGAGGCCTACGGCTCGCGCTACCAGTTCCGAGAGCCCCGCAAGACCTTCCGCTTCACGGTCTCCACGACCTTCTAAGCCCGGGCAATTACATGCTTTCCACCGTGGGCCGCTCGCTGAGCGGCCCTTCGTGTTTTGGGCCGATAAATTCATGACGGAGAGGTTTGACGCTCCTACCCCAGACTCCTATAATCCATCTAGTTCCTGCTGACGTCTCCATTCGCGTCTTTTCCTGTCTCTGTTGCCATCCGGCGCGGAGTTCCCGAAAAATGACCGTGAGGTTTCTCAGGAGGCACAGGCTCGCTTTCGCGCAACAGCGCATCGGGCCATACGGGAATTCCCAAGGAGCTTTTGAATCACATGAAGCGTTCGCTTGCACTTATCCTCACGCTGGCCTCGGGCTTTGCCCTGAGCGCCGCAGCCCAAACTCCGGCAGCCCCCGCGGCAGCGCCGGGCCCCGCTAAAATCGCCGTTATCGCCTTCCAGGTGGCCGTGGCTCAAACCAACGAAGGCCAGCGCAACTTCGCCGACCTGCAGAAGAAGTACGAGCCCCGCCGCCAGCAGCTCAAGGCCATGGCCGACGAAATCGACGGCCTGACCAAGCAGCTCCAGGCCTCGGGTTCAACGCTTAGCCCAGCTGAGCAGCAGAGCAAGGCCACCGCAGTCGACACCAAGAAGAAGCAGCTCGACCGCGATGCCCAGGACGCCCAGAACGACTTCTCCCAGGAGATGCAGGACGTCTACAACGCTCTCGCCTCGAAGGTGTATGACGTGATGCAGGCCTACGCCGAGCTGCACGGATACACTCTCGTGCTCGATGTGTCCCAACAGCAGTCTCCGGTGCTGTATGCCGCCACGGCGAACAACATCACCAAGGACATCATCGATGCCTACAATCAGAAGTCAGGCATCCCGGCACCGCCGCCCGGCGCCGCTGGAGCTGGTGTGGATGCGCCCAAGCCCGCCACGCACGCCCCCGCTTCTCATCCGGCTGCCCCGGCAGCTCACTAGAAGACGGCCGCAAACGATCGCTCTCATTGGAGCACGAAAGTCTCGCTGGACGAGGCTTTCGTGCTGCGATGGCGGGTCAGCCGCAAGCAATCAAAATGCGAATGGATTAGCCGGCCGCCTGGCCTCGTCCACGCCATCCGATTCTTGTGGAAAAATTTGTGGATTACTTTCGAAAATTGGCCGGCTAAACGCAATATTCTGCACTTGCCAAGCAGCATTCCATTCTGCTTAACGGCCTAAGCCCTGATTTATCAATCGGAAATCTTCACGAGGAAGGTCTCTGCGCGCCCAACCCCGGCCCCAATCCCAGGTTTCTCATTTGCCAAGGTTTCCACAGTTTCGGATGAACGCCAGGTGACTGAAGTATTCATCCCGCGACCCGGAAATGCCTATTTTTGCTGATCTTCGCCCACTCGAAGGACGGCCAGGAAGGCCTCCTGCGGTATATCGACCTTGCCGATCCGCTTCATCCGCTTTTTGCCTTCTTTTTGCTTCTCCAGCAGCTTGCGCTTGCGGCTGATGTCGCCACCGTAGCACTTGGCCAGCACGTTCTTCCGGAGCGGGCTTACCGTCTCCCGCGAAATGATCTTCGCCCCGATCGCCGCCTGAATCGCCACCTCGAACTGCTGCCGCGGAATCAGCTCGCGCATCTTCGATACCAGGGCCCGGCCGCGCTCATAGGCAAAGTCGCGATGGACAATGATCGAGAGCGCATCCACCGGCTCCCCTGACACCAGGATGTCGAGCTTGACCATCGGTGACTCCCACTCGCCCGCCAACTGGTAATCGAGTGATGCGTAGCCGCGGGAAATGGATTTGAGCCGGTCATAGAAGTCCAGAACAATCTCGTTCAACGGCAGCTCATAGGTAAGCAGGACGCGCGTCGGAGTCACGTATTCAAAATTCACCTGGCGCCCGCGCTTCTCTTCCACCAGCTTGAAGATGCCGCCCACGTACTCCTCGTTGGTCAGGATCTTGGCCGTGATCACCGGCTCACGAATGGAGTCGATGTTGGTGGGGTCTGGCCAGCGCGAGGGATTGTCGACCTCAATCACCGAGCCACCTGTCAGCGTGATGTGGTAACGGACGCCCGGCGCCGTGGTGATCAGGTCCAGTTCGTACTCCCGCTCCAGGCGCTCCTGGATAATTTCCATGTGGAGCAGTCCCAGAAACCCGCAGCGAAAGCCGAACCCCAGCGCCACCGAACTCTCCGGCTCGAAAAAGAACGAGGAGTCGTTCAGGCGCAGTTTCTCGAGCGCGTCTCTCAACAGGGTATGTTCGTGCGAGTCCACGGTGTAAAGGCCTGAGAACACCATCGGCTTGATGTCTTCAAAGCCGGGCAGTTGGGCCGGCGCGGGCCGCGCGTCTTCAGTGACCGTATCGCCAATCTTGGTGTCGCCCACATTCTTGATGGTGGCCGCGAAAAAGCCCACCTCGCCTGCCGTAAGCTGTCCAATCTCAACCGGCTTGGGCATCAGCACGCCCATCGACTCAACCTCGAACGACTTCGAGTTGGACATGAAACGAATACGCTGTCCCTTGCGCATGGTGCCCTGCATCACGCGCACCAGCACGATCACGCCCCGGTATGCGTCGAACCACGAATCAAAAACCAGCGCTTGCAGCGGCGCATCGGGGTCGCCCGTGGGCGGCGGCAGCCGATGCACGATTGCTTCCAGCACGTCATCCACGCCCTGGCCGGTCTTGGCGCTCACCGGGATGGCATCGGTGGCGTCTAGTCCGACGGCTTTTTCAATGGCTTCCTGGGTGCGCAGAATGTCGGCCGACGGAAGGTCGATCTTGTTGATGACCGGTATGATCTCAAGGCCATGATTGATCGCCAGGTAGGCGTTGGCCAGCGTTTGTGCCTCCACGCCCTGGCTTGCGTCCACCACCAGCAGCGCGCCCTCGCACGAGGCCAGCGAGCGCGAAACCTCGTAACTGAAGTCCACGTGGCCTGGCGTATCAATCAGGTTCAGCTGGTAGGTATTGCCGTCCTTCGCCTTGTACATCATGCGGACGGCATGCGCCTTGATGGTGATACCCCGCTCCCGTTCCAGGTCCATGTCGTCCAGAATCTGCGCCTGCATCTCCCGGCCGGTTACTGAGCCGGTCAGCTCAAGAAGACGGTCGCTCAGCGTCGACTTTCCATGGTCGATGTGGGCAATGATGGCGAAGTTGCGAAGGAATCGTACATCCATGGGGGGCTGACTTGAGGGCGCTGGGCGCTCGTGGAGCGCACCTTGCCTCCAGGTCATAGCTTATCATCGGGAAGGGCCTCAAGTTACGCGCGGAGCCCTTACGCTTGTCCGGGTGGTTGTCTGAATTCATGCATGTAAGAACAGGTTGGGCTTCGATGATTGGCTGCGTTTTGCTGGCGCTGCCGCTGGCGGGCTGTGCACCGTTTGACAGCAAGCCCGCACCCGCAGCGGTTGGTCCGCAAGCCACCGCCCCGCCTGTCGCCCCAATCGCTGTGCCGGATCCTGTGCCACCACCCGTGGCTCCCCAACCGACCGTCGAACAGCAGCGTCTCCGCGTCCTGATTGAGCAGGTTGAAGCAGCCTATGCCAGCGGCGACGCAGATTACCGCAAGGGCATGCTTCCTCAGGCCAAGACGGAGTTTGACCGCGCCGTCGACATGATGCTCGAGAGCGGAATCGATATCAGGAGCAACCCCCAACTCCAGCAGGAATTCGACAGCATCGTGGACCGGGTCAACGGCCTTGAGATGGAGGCGCTCAAGCAGGGCAATGGATTTGTGCCCAAGCCCGAGCCTACTCCGGCTGAAGTGGCCAGCGACGTCATCACTGGTGTGCCGCCCAAGGCCGACCCCAAACTTGTGGCCAAGGCGCAGGCCGACCTCGCCACTACCAAATCGGACTTGCCGCTCGTGGTCAACGACTACGTGGCCGCCTTCATCAACTTTTTCGCGAACACGCAAAGAGGCCACAACACCCTTCTCCACTCGTTCCAGCGTGGCGGCCTCTACAGAGGCATGATTCAACATGTCCTAGCCGAAGAAGGCGTGCCCCAGGACCTCATCTATCTCGCGGTCGCCGAGTCAGGCTTCAATCCCCGCGCCGTCGGTCCCCGGACCAGGTCGGGTGCCCACGCCGGCGGCATGTGGCAATTCATGCCCGGTCCGTTTTACGGCCTCAAGCGCGATGAGTATGTCGACGAGCGCTTCGACCCTGAAAAATCCACCCGCGCTTACGGCCGCTACATGAAGTTCCTCTATGACCAACTCGGCGACTGGTACCTTGCCATGGCCGCCTATGATCACGGTGCGGGAAACATCCAGAAGGAAGTGTCAAGAACCGGCTACGGCGACTTCTGGGAACTCTACAGGCGCAACGAGCTGCCTACTGAAACCCGCAACTACGTGCCCGAAATTCTGGCGGCTATCATCATCGCGAATAATCCCAAGCAGTATGGATTCGACGATGTCACTCTTGATCCTCCCGTGCTCACGGATACGGTCACGGTCAACTATTCGGTAGACCTGCGTCTGGTCTCTGACCTGGTCGGTGCGCCTGTCGACGAGTTGATGGCTCTCAATCCGAGCCTGCTCAGAATGGTCACGCCGCCTGACACACCCTTCGATCTGCATCTGCCCGCCGGGACCGCAACCTTGTTCAATGACCGCGTCGCGCTCATTCCTGAAGACAAGCGCAACGCCTGGCGCTACCACACGGTGGCCGCCGGCGATACCATCGCCTCCGTGGCGCGGGAGTATCGCGTAGAGCCCGCCGCCCTGGCAACGGCCAACAAGCTGCATGAGAGCGACAGCCTCGATGGAACTGCGGCTGTTGTGGTCCCTGCTCCGCCGCTGGCTGAGACGTCCATCCACACGCGCCTCTACACGGCGCGCAAGGGCGATACGCTGGTCACCATTGCGGATCGATTCGGCGTCTCCCTCAGCCAGTTACGGCGCTGGAACAAGATGTCCGGCATCAAGGTTGATCCCGGCAGCCGACTGCATGTGGCCGAGCCCGTCATCGTGCAGCACACCTCCAGCGGTCGACGCCACAGAAGTTCGTCGGCCTCTTCAGTCGGCGCCAGGTCGCATACAACGGCTCCCGCCAGATCAGCGAGCGCGGGCAAGGGCACGGCGCACTCCTCCACTGCGAACAAGAGCCCGGCAAAGTCCGAGACGAAGCCGAAGTCCTCCTCGCAGAAGTAAAAATCTCGCGAGCCACTCGATCCGCCCTTGTATTTTCGATGCGTTTGCGTGCAAGCTAGTAATACACTGGTTACTGCGTGCAATTTGGAAGTGTTCGTTGCGCGAAGAGCCACATAAATCGAGGACAGCGGCGAGCCGCTGGAGGCAATGGGATGGAAGATCATGTCAGGATGTATGCGATGAGCGACGGCGATCCCAAAGGAGAGCCGAAAGAGCTTGACCCCGATCAGGTGGAAGGCTTGGCGGATGAGGACGAGGAAGAAGTCGAGACCGCCAGCATACTCACCTCCTCAGATGACGACGAAGTGATCGCCGAAGAAGTCGTCGTCGTGGCTGCGGTAGTTCCGGCAGCAAAGCCCGCAGCCAAGAAGGCCGCAAAGAAAGCAGCAAAGAAAGCGCCGGCGAAGAAAGCCGCCAAGAAGGCGCCTGCGAAAAAGGCTCCCAAAAAAGTAGCAAAGAAAAAGATTGTGGCCAAAAAGGCCGCGAAGAAATCCGCCGCAAAGAAGAGCAACTCCAGCGCCAAGGGCGGAAAGGTCAAGGCGAAGAAGGCCGTGGCCAAAAAAAGCGCTGGCAAAACCACTAAACGAGGTAAAAAGTTGGCAGTCAAGAAAGCAGCAAAGAAAGCGCCCGCAAAGAAGGTTGCGGCGAAGAAGGCGGTAGCCAAGAAGGCTCCTGCAAAGAAAGCCGTAGCAAAAAAAGCAGCCAAGAAGGCGCCAGCAAAAAAGGCCGCCAAAAAGGGCGCTAAAAAGTAGTACCGGCAACAGGCAACCAAGGCAAGCAAAAGAGCCCGGCTCATGGCCGGGCTTTTCTGCGTTTACGGGTTGCCTGTTTACGAGGCTGTCAGGCCGGTTTTGAGCTGCGCCAGGTGCCAACGCTGGTGCCGAATGTAGTCTTCGATGAGAAAGCGCAATGAAACCGGCGCATCCTCCCCAACCATGCAGGCTGCCTGCAGCCGGTCTTCGGGGATGGAGTCCACCGAGGCGGCCAGAATCTCATGCTCCACTTGCCACCAGTGCAAAAGTGTCGCCCAGGTCTGAGTTGCATAGCCGTGGGCAGCCACCCACGCATCCTGGGCGTACTGTGGCCCCGCATAGTGCCCGTCGATGGCGGCGCGCACAAAGCGCTGGCGATTGTTAGCCGCGGAATCAAGAAGATGCCCGACGATCTGTTTGCGCGTCCAACCACCTGCTCGCCACGGCGTGTCCGCCAGCGCAGGCTCAACGGCAAGCAGCTCAGCACGGATGGCATTCAATTCTGCGCGAAAATCCTGGGCGAGTTCCGTGGGCATGATGCTCCTGCTGGGTTAATCGGCCTTGATCGTACTGCCCTTGTTTGGCAGCACGGCAAGCACTTCCGACGCGCTCTCAGTCGGGTTCACCTTGGTCCACACCTTCACCACCTTGCCCTTGGGATTGATGAGGAAGGTATTGCGGTTGGCCATGTAGGTGCCGTTGTAGCTGGCCAGCGAGCCGTACGCGCTCACCACCGTGTGATCCGTGTCCGCCAGCAGGCGGAACGTCAGGCTGTCCTTGGTGCAGAACTGCTGGTGGCTTTCCTTCGAGTCAACGCTCACGCCCAGGATCACAGCATGCTTCGCCCCAAAGTCTTTCAGGCTGTCCTGGAACTTGTGGGCCTCAATCGTGCAGCCGGTCGTCATGTCGCGAGGATAAAAATAGAGAACCACCCACTTGCCGCGAAAGCTTTTGAGCGAGACCGCGGAGCCATCCTGTGAAGGCAGCGTGAACGGGGGGGCTTGCTGGCCCACCATGGGCATGGGCGGCCCTGCAACGTCGTCGGCAGCACGCGCCGTGACAGCAGAAACCGCGAGCAACAGGAACGCGGACAGAGCAACAAATGCAGACTTTTTCATAAATACCTCCGGAAGACATGGTTTAGGGATCAGGGATCTGGGAAAAGCGAGACCGGAACGAACGCCGGGGGGAGAAAACCTTGCCCGAACCAGTATCAGCGGGGAGCGGCCACAATGGCAATACCAGCCCGGCTGGCTCGCTCCAGCAGCGATTCCCGATCGAATAAAAGCGTACGCCCCGCCTCGATCGAAAGGCAACTGGCTCCGGCGCGCATCATCGCCTCGATGGTCGCCAACCCGATCACCGGCACGTCGAAGCGCATATCCTGGTTAGGCTTTGCCACTTTCACCACCGTTAGCCGCCGTTCGAGGGTGGAAGCGTCCCCCTCCATCGACTCCATAAGCCGCCCTGCGCGCTCAATCGTCGCGTCGGTGCCTTCCATGGCCTCCACCGCAACGCAGGCCTGCGCGGCCACCACCACGGTCTGGCCGATATCGAAGCCAGCCACCGCTCGCGCCACGCCCAGGCCGTACTCGATGTTCTTGCGCTCATCCTCGTCGGGAGCCCGCTCAGTCAGCACGCCCTCCTGCGCCAGCAGCGGCTCCAGAAATGAAGTCGAACTGATCAGTTCAATTCCCTCGTCGCCCAGCACCTTGGCCACCGCGCCCAGCAGCATGTCCGTATTCCGCGTGCTCAGGTTCAGCAGCAGCTTGGCCAGCCGCCAATCCGGACGGATGCTCGAAAAAATCTGCTTGTGCTTCACCTGCCCGGCCATCACGGCGGCCGAGACACCCTCCTTGTGAAACATCTCGATGAGCCGCGACAATTCGCCCAGCGAGAGCCATTGGACGGTGATGTGCTCGTCGCATGCGGCGCGATGGTTGATCTCCGGATCGGTCTCCTCACGGATGGCCGCCACCACCACGGAAAAGCCCTGCGCCCGCGCCGCATCCAGAAGAAGAAATGGAAAGCGTCCGTTGCCGGCAATGAGACCGAGTTTCATAGCTACTTGATAATCCCGCGCTCGCTGCGCTCAACAAACGCAATCAGCAGCGCTACGTCGTCGCCTTCCATCGCCCGCAGCTTTTCAATTGCCTGCGACGTGTTCAGCTTTGCGGCCAGCAACAAGCGGAACGCCCTCTGCAGCGTCTGCAAACGCTCCGGCGAAAATCCCCGCCGCGCCAACCCGATCTTGTTAATCCCGAACGCCTTGTTT
>Ga0224554_1001042_pt1 | contig 19322 bp, 17 predicted proteins | sample 714S22024metaG_FD_180666 | JGI IMG/M metagenome (GOLD analysis project Ga0224554, IMG submission 180666) | Peat soil microbial communities from Stordalen Mire, Sweden - 717 S2 20-24 | ecosystem: Environmental > Terrestrial > Soil > Wetlands > Peat | place: Sweden: Norrbotten County, Stordalen...
GTTCTTCAACTTCTCCACATCCACTGGCCGGTGGTGGAGAAGTTGAAGAACTGTCCGGTCACCGCAAAGCTGTTGAGGAACCTGGCGCGCCGCCCGGTCGGATGTCCCTTGTCCGTGCCGTTGCCCGTCTCCAGCAGCGTGGTGCGGAAGAGCCCGACCTCGACAACCTCGCCTGCCACGCCGTTGATCTCCACCCAGTCGCCCACACGGATGCCGTTGCGGCCCATCAGCATAAACCAGCCGAAGAACGCTAGGATGAAGTTTTGAAAGACCACCGTCAGGCCCGCCACACACAGTCCCAGGATGGTCGGCATCTGGCTGGGCGCGCCGAAGACGAACAACAGCACCAGGAGCAGCGTCACCCCCTCGATAGCCAGGCTGGCAACCGTGCGCAATGTATGGATGCTTCGCGCGTCCACAACGGCGCGGTCCACGGCGCGGTCCAGCAAGGCCTGCACCAGCCACCACACCAGCACCGCACCCATCAGCAGCGCCGCAATCCCCGCCATCGACTGTAGGACCAGGTGCAGCACAATCCGGTGCTGCAAGTCGACCTGCGCAATCCACTTCGCATACACCGAGGAGAGCCGCTTCTCCGTGTCCAGCCGGTCTTCCAGGATCGACTGGACCTGCGCCAGCTCATGAACGCGCGCCATTCTCGCCAGCTTGCCCTTCCCGTCGGAGCCGCCCACCACTGCATTCGACTGCGCAGCGCCGTTGGCCGCCGCGCCCGCATTCTCATCCCCAATCGTCGTCGCAGCCGCTCTCGACTGCTCATGCAACGTCGCGTACTGCGCAGTCAACGACGCGACGTCCGCATCCGTCAGCGTCTGCGCCTGCTCGATCGAATCCTGGCGGCTTCGTTGATCGAGCCACGCGCCAATCCGCCTCGCCAGCGTTGTAAACCGCTTCTGCGAGATCACGGCGGGCTCGCCCTGGCTATTGGCCTGCGAGTCGTACTTCTGCATGGACGCCTCGCGTGCCGTCAACTCCTGCTGAATCTGGGCCCGCTTGTCCCCGCTCGCCCGCGCCAGATCGTCGTTCGCGTCGTTCAACTCATCGGTGTCGAGCTGCAGGCGCGCCTTCGCCACATCCAGATCGTCGCCCAGCGCAGCCGCGGCCACGCCTCCCCGCTTGGCCGCCTCCACCTGCGCGTTCAGGCCATCCACCGCCGCCTGGTCATCCTTCACCTGCGCGGCCAGGGCGTTCACCTTCTGCTGAATCACCAGCGCCGGCCCAGTGAGCACATTTGTCTCCATCTCCGCCTGGCGCAACGCCATTGCAAACGCCTGGTCCACCTCGTGGTCCGCCATGCGCTCCGCCTCACGCGCAAACTGCTTCTCCTCCGACGACGCAGCCAGAGCGGACAACGCCGACGCCGTCTGCCAGGGTTGCTGGTCCACCAGTCCCGGCGGGACCCTCTGACGCGGCCGGCCCGACATCGCTCCCTGCGTCAGATAGCTCGCCGCCAGGCAAACCACCAGAACAGCCGCGAATGCACCCACCAACACCAGCCGAGCCTTGCTCTTCTTCGCACGGGTGATTTCTATCAGAACCTTCTCGACATCGCTCATGATTTCAAGCTACCTCTTTCCCGCTTGTCCGACAAAGGCGGTATCTATTGGATGCGGGGGAGGAAGCGCATGAGGCCGGTGGTGGGGAGTTCGGGGGCGAGGAAGAGGGTGCGGTCGCCGGCGACTTCACCGGCGACGAGGCGTCCGCTGCGGACGGCGCCTTCCATGGTGGAGGGCCAGCCGGTGGCGGTCCAGTCTCCGGCGACGTAGAGGCGCGGGTAGGGGGTGGTCTGCGGCGGGCGGAAGGCGTCGAGGCCGGGCGTGACGGAGAAGGTGGCGCGGGCCTCCTTGAGCACGGCGGACTTCAGCAGGCGCGCCTGGCGCACGGCGGGGAAGAAGAGTTCGAGTTCGCGCAGGGCGGAGGCGAGGAGATGCTCGCGCGTCATGGCGATCTCCGGCCACGAGGCGCTGATGACCAGCTCCAGGTAGCTGCCGAGCGACGGGTCCCATCCGCGGATACGCGACTTGGCGAAGAGCCACTGGATGCGCGTGTCGAGCAGGACGGCGTGGTCGAGGTCGGCGACCTCGCGGTCGTACCAGAGATGGATGGTGGTAATGGGCGCGGCGACGAAGCGGTCGAACTGGAAGTGCTTGTAGGCGCCGGGTTGCGCGTGTGCGCCGGCGAGCGTGTTGATGATGCGCTCGGTGTGGCGGATGCCGGTGGCCAGCACAATCGCGCCGGTCTCAATCTCAACCTGGCCGGTGCGGACCTTCCATCGGCCCTGGGGCGTGCGAGAGATGGCGTCGACGGCGGAGTTGAGGCGGAGATCGACGCCGAGGCGGCGCGCCAGCTTCACGACGGGATCGAAGAACTCGCTCATCGGCTTGGTGGGGATGCCGAGGCGGCCAGCCTGCGGCGAACGCAGAAAGGATTCGTGAAAGATCTTGCCCGCGTACTTCACGGAACAATTTTCCGCTGTGTCGTTCAACGCGCCGGTGACGATGGGCTCCCAGAAGTGGCGGATGGCGTGGGGGGTCTGATGGGTGCGCTTGAGCCATGCGGCGAAGCTCTCCGCGTCGGTTGCGGGATAGCCGCGCAGGAAGCGCGCCAAGCCGGATGCGATGGCGGCCTTGTCTCGCAGGCCGAGCATGGGGGCGCGCAGAAAGCTGATGGCCCGGTGCGAGGGCGCAGGCAGGCGGCCGGGTTTGATCCAACTGCGGCGCGGGTTGCCGGAGGCCGATGGTTCGAGGAAGCAAAGCTCGTCGTACCAGCGGATAGACCACTCGGCGGCGGCCTGCTCGATCAGTTCCGTGAAGTTGGTGCAGCAGCCGAGGACGACGTGCTGCGAGTCGATGGTCTCGCCGAGCGCGGGATGCAGGTAGGAGTAGGCGCGGCCGCCGACGAAGGGGCGGCGTTCCAGGAGAGTCACGGATGCGCCATCGCCGGCCAGCGCAACGGCGGCGGCGAGACCAGCTACGCCCGCGCCGACCACGGTCACGTCGGTGGGGCGCGCGTCGGCGGCGCGACGGCGCAGATCGGAGGCGCGCTTCACTCTACGATGCGGTTCCATGCGGCCATTGTAGCTCCACGGAGAAGGACGGCAAGCTTCTCGGCGGTGGAGAGGGCGATGCGCTCGCCGAAGACTTCCATCCTGCGCGCTGCGATGCGCGCCAGCAGGCGGTGATAGATGGTGACAAGAACCCACAATGCGGCGCGGCTGTCGCGGTCGATCAGGGGAGTGAGCTTGGCGGCGGCGAGGTAATACTTCTCGGCGCGGATGGCCAGCGTGGCCAGCATGGCGCGCTCTCGCTCGGTGATGGCGCGGCCGGCGGCGAGTGCGCGCAACTCGTCGATGGATTCGCCGAACTCGTCGAGCAGATCGAGGGGGAGATAGACGCGGCCGCGCTCGATGTCCTCCTTCACGTCGCGCAGAATGTTGGTCAATTGAAGAGCGACGCCGGTCTCTTCGGCGAGCTTTTCGGCGCGCGGATCGGTGTAGCCGAAGATGCGGATGCAGACCAGGCCGACCACCGATGCGACGAGATAGCAGTAGCGGTAGAGCTCGTCGAAATTCGCGTAAGTCTGAATCGTGTCGTTCATGTCCTCTGTTCTCAGATCCCTGTTCCCTGATCCCTGTTCCTGGAGGTCCATGGTGGTTCCGGCGACGAGTTCTTCGAGGAGGGAGTCGGGGATATTGAAGCGGCGCTGGGTGTGGCCGAGGGCGAGGAAGACAGGGGCGTCCGTTGTGCTGGGAGAGGAAGGATTTGCAGCGGAGATTCTGGACGCGCGCCATGCTTCGAGCCACGACTTCATCTCTGCGCGGCGGGCTTCGATGGGCTTCGACTCGTCGTCAGCGATGTCGTCGGCGCGGCGCATGAAGGCGTAGACGGCGCACATTGCGTCGCTCTTATGACGTGGGAGCACGCGAAAGGCCCAGTAGAAGTTTTTTGCCTCGCGGCGTGCGATGGCGCGGCAGAAGGCGTAGGCCGCAGCCGTCTGGACATCCATGCTCCCACTGCCCGCTGCCATCGCGTTCCCAGACTCGCGCAGATCGCCTGCATCGCTCATGACGTACGGACTCCAGTTGTGCGGCGCGCACGCAGTTTGTCCAGCAACGCGCCGAAGAGCAGCATTAATTTCTTGCGCCGCGTCACCACGGGGCGTCCGCGCAACACGTCGTACTTCTGCGCCGCGATGCCGTCGAGGACCGCCTCGCCGCCCTTGCGGAAGAGGTCGAGGGTGACGCGCAGCTCGGCGTCCACGGTGATGCTGAGCGCGGAGCCCTGGTGCAGCAGCGCGCGGGTGCGGTCAACCAGCGCGTGCATCATAGCGGCGAACTCCGGGGTGAAGACGCGGCCTTCGATCTGGCCCTCGGCCACGCCGAAGCGCAGCATGTACTCGGTGGGGATGTAGCGCCGGGGGATCTCCGAGTCGCGCACGGCGTCCTGCCAGAAGTTGGCCAGTTGCAGCGCGGTGCAGATGTTGTCGGAGAGCAGCGCGCGCGCTTCGTCGCGGTAGCCGCAGACCATCAGCACCAGGCGGCCGACGGGGTTAGCCGAGTAGCGCGAGTAGTCCACGGCCTCGTCCCATGTGTCGTAGCGGGTCTTGATCTGGTCCTGCTTAAACGCGCGCAGCAGATCGTGGAAGAGGGTGCGCGGCAGGTCGCAGGCGACGATGGTCTCGCGCAATGCGACAAAGACGGGATGGCGCGACTGAGCGGGCGCGTCGTAGCACTGGTCCAGCATTCGGCCCCATGCGTCGAGCAGGCGAAGGGCGGTTGCGGTGTCCGCGACCTCATCGCCGAGGTCGTCCGAGACGCGGCAGAAGGCGTAAAGGCCCTCGAAGTGCGGACGCATGAGCCGGGGCAGGAAGAAGGTGGCGACGTGGAAGTTCTCGTAGTGCGAGGTGGCAAGCTGGTGGCACCAGGCGCATGCCTCGTCCAGCGTGGGCCGGTCCTGCGGCGTCAGGTAGCCGGCTGGCGCGCCGTAGAGGGAGTCGGCTGCGTAGGGCTCGCCGGTCGCTGCCAACGGATCGCTCATTGCCCGGTCCCGCCGCCATTGGGAAAGATGGCGGTCTTGATGTCGTGCAGGTTGTCGATGCTGCGCGTCATCATGCGCTTGAAGACGGCGGGCACATCGCTCAGAGTTGCCGTGCGCGTGATGAACTCGGCGGACTGGAACTGCCCGCTGGCGATCAGGCCGAAGGCCGTTCGCGCGGTCTCCGGCGTCAGGTGGAAGGTCGCCTTCAGGGTGATGTCGCCGTAGTGCAGCCGGTTGGTGTCGAGGCCGACGACGGTGCCGCTGGGCGGGCCGCCGAAGAAGTTTACCAGTCCACCCTTGCGCACCATGCCTACGGCCTGCTCCCATGTGGCGGGGCGGGCGACGGCCTCGATGACGACGTCCGCGCCACGCGCGTTGCCGGTCAACGCGCGCACCGCGGCCACGGTGTCTATGCCTGCTGTGATCTGCACAACGTCGGTTGCGCCGAAGTGTCGCGCGGCGGCGATCTGGTCCTCGCGCTTGACCACCGCGATGACGCGCACGCCGCTGAGTTGGGCCGCGTGGATAAACATCAGGCCGATGGGGCCGGCGCCGATGACGACCATGGTGTCGCCGGCGCGCGCGCCCGAAGCCTCCAGGCCGAGGATGACGCAGGCCAGCGGCTCGGTGAGCGCGGCGTGTTGCAACGGCACATTGTCCGGCACAAGCAGCGTGTTCTTCTCCACGATGCGCGCCGGGATGCGCATGTACTCGGCGTAGGCGCCGTTGTTGAAGAGCAGGTTCTCGCAGAGGTTCTGCTGAGCGTGACGGCAGAAGAAACAGTTGTCGCAGGGGGCGGAGTTGAGCGGCAGCACGCGGTCGCCCACGCGGAACCGGGTGACACCGGCACCCACCTCTACGACTACGCCAGCCAGCTCGTGGCCGAAGACCACCGGGGGCTTCAGCATCATGGCGTGGTATCCGCGGCGGTAGACCTTGAGGTCGGTGCCGCAGGTGAGGGCCGCGCCCACGCGCAGGAGGAGTTCGCCCGCGCCGATCGGCGGAATGGGAATCCGCTCCATGCGCAGGTCCTCGCTGCCATATAACACCGCAGCCAACATCGTCCGCGCCGTGCCCTCAGCAATCATCCCTCCATCTTCTCACTTTCAACCGCTTTGTAGCCACGGAGAAGAGCAGGGGAGAAGAGTGGCAGATTCCGTGCCCAGCAAGGCGCGGAAGGAACCCGTGCAGCGGAGCGGATACCGCATCTGATAACCTGAGCCACAGAAGATATGCCCATCCTGTCGCCAGAGGTTTTCATCAAGAAGCAGGTCGCCGCCGTGCAGGAGTACTCGATCCTGTCGGGCAGGGCGATTGCCGACATCTTCTCGCGCCCGCTCTACTGGGCGGACATCTTCACCCAGATGGACTCGATCGGCGTGGGTTCGATGCCTATCATCATCATGAGCGGCTTCTTCACCGGATGCGTGCTGGCGTTGCAGTCGGTAACCGCGCTGAAGGAGTTTGGCGCGGTCAGCATGACCGGCTCGCTGGTCGCGCTCTCCATGGTGAAGGAGCTGGGGCCGGTGCTGACCGGGCTGATGGTCAGCGGGCGCAACGCGGCGGGGATGGCGTCGGAGCTTGGGTCGATGAAGGTGACCGAGCAGATCGACGCGATGCGCGCGCTGGGTACCGATCCCATCCGCAAGCTGGTGACGCCGCGCCTGATCGCCACCGTCTTCATGCTCTTTTTCCTGACCATCATCGCCGATTTCTCTGGAATTGTGGGCGGAACGCTGGTGGCGGTCAACATGCTGGGGCTGAATGCCAGCTCCTATCTGCACAGCTCCTACAGCAGCCTGGTACACGGCGACGTTGTGCAGGGACTGACCAAGCCGATCTTCTCCGGGTTCATCATCGCCACCGTAGGCTGCTTCTTCGGCATGAGGACCACGGGCGGGACGCAGGGCGTGGGACGCGCGACGACCCAGGCGGTGGTCGTCTCGTCGGTGTGCATCATTATCGTCGACTTCATCGTCACCCGCCTGATGATCGGCATCTTCGGCAGTTGAGAGCGCCCATGCCAGAAGACCACGCCAACCCCGATAGCAGTTGCAGCACGGCAACCGCCGGCGCGGCTGGCGACGGGACTGCCGTGGTGCAGTTCGAGGATGTGTCGATTGGCTTCGATGGCAAGCCGGTGTTGCAGGGGATTTCTTTCACGGTGGAGCGCGGGCAGACGCTGGTGCTGCTTGGCCCGGCGGGATGCGGCAAGTCGGTGCTGCTGAAGCTGGCGAATGGACTGCTCAAGCCCGACAGCGGCACGATCCGCGTCTTCGGCGAGGAGATCGACAAACTGCGGCGGCGAGAGATGTACGCGCTGCGCGGGCGCATTGGAATGGTCTTTCAGGAGTCGGCGCTGTTCGACTCGCTCAACGTCGAGGACAACGTCGCGTATCGCCTGCACGAGGAACAAGTGCCGGAAGCCGAGGCGCACGCGCGCGTGGTGGAGGCGCTGAAGTTCGTCGAGCTGGAGGCGGCGATCGACAAGTTTCCCTCCGAGCTTTCGGGCGGGATGCGGCGGCGCGTCTCGATTGCGAGGGCGATCATCAGCCATCCCGACCTGATCCTCTATGACTCGCCCACCGGCGGACTCGATCCCATCACTTCGACCACCATTATCGAGCTGGTGATGAAGCAGCGCGACGTCTGGCATACCACCTCGCTGGTGGTGACGCACCGCCTGCAGGACGCGTTTATCCTTGCCACCAACCGCTTCGATTCCGCGACCGGCGGCATGAAGCCACTGCCCAAGGATGGCCCGGGCGGAGGCATCGACGAAGGCACGAAGTTCCTTCTGCTCAACGAGGGGAAGATTGTCTTCCACGGGACGACGGAGGAGCTGGTGCGCTCCGACGATCCGTGGGTCAAACGGTATCTGGAGTAGGACGGAGCGAGAACAGGCAAAGGCTGAAGTGTTATCGGGAGAAAGGTGCGGGCGGTTGTGGAGGGGCGAGCTTCATCGGGGTCCTTCGCGCTCGAAAGACGCGCTTAGGATGACAGCAAGAACAAACAACAACGAAGAACAAGAACAAACAAAAGCGAAATGCGGGGATTCTTCGCTGCGCTCAGAATGACACTTCATTTCCCTCTATAGCAATAGTGAAACTGCTCTAGCGCTTGCCGTTCTGCCACTCCTCGAACGAGATGCGGGGGACGGTGACGAAGGCGTCGCGCGTACGGACGTAGTTGCCCAGGCCGTTCATGCGGCCGATGGCGTGCAGCTCTTCGGACTTGATGTAGGGGCCGGCGCCGTTCTGCTCCGGCACGATGAACTGGTCTTCGACGTACATGGCGACGACACGGCCCAGAACGATGCGCGAGCGGCCGATCTCCAGGGTGGTGAACTCGGTGCATTCGAGCGCGGCGTGGGCCTCGGCGATGCGCGGGACCTTGACGACGGAGGAGGGCGCGGTGGTGAGGCTGGCCATCTCCAGCTCGCTGACCTCGGCTGGGAAGTCGGTGGCGCAGACGTTCATCTTGTCCAGCAGGTCTTCGGTCACCACGTTGATGACAAACTCTCCGGTGCGGCGGATGTTGCGCGCCGTGTCCTTGGGGAGGAAGCCGCGTCCGGGACGGTTCATCACGCCCATGCCGACGATCGGCGGATCGGTGCAGAGGTAGTTGTAAGCGCTGAAGGGCGCGGCATTCAGGCGCCCATTTTCATCCATGCTGGTGACCCAGGCGATGGGCCGTGGGGCCACCAGTCCAATCAGCAGGTTGTAGATCTGGCGCGCGGGAGTTTTGTCCATCTCGAATTTCATCGCATTGTCCTCGTCGATCCAGCCTACCGCACCGCGCTTGGACCTCCCAAACTCCATCTTTCACGCGTCGGCTTTTGCGACCTTCGCCGGCGCGGCTGCCACGCCGATGACGGCCATCATTCTGCCGGTGAAGCCGCTTTCGGCGCGATGGGAGAAGTACTTTCTTCCGGCGGCGGTTCCCAGGCTGGTGCAGGCGGTGCATTCGCCCACAACCGTGATGCGCTTGGCCGGGACGCCTGCGTCGAGCAGTTGGCGGCGGTTCGCCTGCCACAGATCGAGATGGATCTGCGGGCCGATGTTGCTGTGGCCCGGCGCGCGCGCGGTGAGGAAGAGGAGCGGGTACTTGTCATGCACCGGGTCGGAGTCGAAGACCTCGCTGAAGAGCTGGGGGGCGTAGGCGAACTGCGACTCGAACTGGAAGCGCACCTCCTCGCCGACCGAGTAGCAGCAGGGGCCGATGGAGGGGCCGATGGCGGCTACCAGGTCCTCTGGGCGCGAGCCGTAGCGCAGGCGCATGGCGCCGACGCCGCGCTCCACGATGCGGGCCAGCGTGCCTCGCCAGCCCGCGTGGAAGGCCGCCACCGCGCGATGGCGCACGTCGGCCACCAGCACCGGGACGCAGTCGGCGGTCTGGATGGCGAGAAAGACGCCAGGGACGTCGGTCATCATCCCGTCGCCACGCATTACGGCGCGCCCGTCGGCGGTCTGTAGGCGGGCGGGGTGGGCGAGATCTTCGCTCTCCACGATGCGCAGCATTCCTGAGTGGAACTGGCGCAGGGTCACGAGGCAGGGAACAGGGAGCAGGGAGCAGGGAACAGAGGGCCCGGAGATGGAAGTGGCTGCGGCCTTCGTTGGTCCGCCCGCGACCTTCGTCGGTGCGCCCGCGACGGCTGCCACAAAGCGGCGACGGTTCTCGGCCACATTGGCCGGGTCGTCCTGCTGGGTCCAGCCGAGGTTAAGGGAGCCATTGCCCCCGCCCGAATCGTAGATGGAGGAGACGCCCGCGGCGCGCGTGCTGAAACCGTGGCGCAGCCAGGGATAGCGCAGCCAGTCCGGCGCGCGGACCGGTTCGACGCGCATCTCCGCATCGCTGCTACAGCTTACTTCGCCTCTGCGTGGCGTGGCATGCCCAGGCTGCGCATTTTGGCGGGCACACGTAGTCTTCGCCATCCGTTCGCCATTCCGCCAAGAACCGGCGAGCGTCTTGCGCCGTCCGTGGCCCAGGCCAACGGAGGCCAGCAGATCGTCCACCTCGCCGGTCGCCTGTGCATCGTTCGGTCGCTTCATCCCTCAACCATTCTATGGTTTTACCGGTGCGCCGTGCCTTGGCAGGACAGGCAAGTTTCTCGTCCATCGAGATTTTTCCCCGGTTGGACGCAACTTTTTACCGCTCTACTCGTCTATCTTAGAGGTTATTACCGACCGTTCGCCAAACCGCTCGGTTTGGCGGCTAACCTCCGCAATCGCAGATATTTACTGGAAAAGTTGCATCCTGAGCGATTGCTGTGTAAGATACGCGATTGCACCTATGAATTTGAACGGTCCCAGTCACGCTTCCCAGTTCCTCCGCTCCCGCATTGCCAAGGTGTGCGTGGCCATCGCCGGCGCCACGCCCACGGAGATGATCGAAAAGGCGACGGTCGCGGTCAAGGAGATGCCTTTCCTCGAGTTTCGCCTGGATTATCTTGAGAAGCCGCTGCTTGCGCTGCCGCGGTTCAAGCAGTTCTTCGCCGAAAATACGGCGGCCACCGTGATCGCCACCTGTCGACGCACCGTGAATGGCGGCAAGTTCGCCGGATCACTGACCGCCGAACTGGAGATTTTGACCAAATGCGCGGCTGCGGGGTTCCACATGGTGGACCTCGAACTGGAATCGGCCGAGGCCCTGAAGAAGGCCGACCTGCAGATGCTGCGCGAGACCGGGATCGGCCTGCTCATCAGCCATCACGACTTCACGGGAACGCACGATCTGGACGGGATATTCAACCGCAGCGAGGCCTTCAGCCCCGACTTCATCAAAGTCGTTCCCACCGCCAAGGCGCTCTTCGATAACGTCACGCTGATCCGCTTTCTGGAGCGCATGAACGACAATTCGAACCTCATCGGCATCTGCATGGGCGATGCGGGAATCATCTCGCGCGTGCTGGGCGTGCGTGCCGGATCGGCCTTCACCTTCGCCGCCGCCACCGTGGGCGAGGAGACCGGGCCGGGGCAGATCGCCGCGCGGACGCTGATCGAGACCTACCGCATCGACCAGGTGGACGCGGCCACCAAGATCTACGGCGTGGCGGGAAACCCGATCCGCAGCTCGCTCTCGCCCATCATGATGAATACGGCCTTCCGCCGTGAGACGGTCAACGCCGTCTATCTGGCGCTACAGACGAACAAGCTCTCCGATTTGCTGAAGCTGGTGCATGACATCCCCATCCAGGGCGTCAGCGTCACCATGCCTCTGAAGCAGGAGATCATGGCGCACCTGGAGCGCACCGACCCGCTCTCGGCCAGGATCGGCGCGTGCAACACGGTGCTACGCGCGCAGGACGGCAAGCTCTACGGCTTCAACACGGACGTCGCGGGCATCACCGGCCCGCTGGAGAAGCGGATGCCGCTGGCCGGCGCCAGGGTGCTGGTGCTGGGCGCGGGAGGCGCGGCGCGCGCCGCCGTCTTCGGCCTGCGCGAGAAGGGCGCAAACGTCTTCATCCTCAACCGCACAGCCGAGACCGCGCAGAAGCTGGCGCGCCAGTCCGGCTCCAAAACCATCAAGAAGGAGGCCCTGGCCAAGACTTCCTTCGACGCCATTATCAACGCCACGCCGGTGGGCATGGCGGGCAACAAGGCCGCACCCCTGCTGGAGGCCAAGGACCTCAATACCAAGCTGGTCTTCGACCTGGTATACAACCCTCTGGAGACGCCGTTGCTGCACCTCGCCCGCCAGATGTCGATCCCCATTATCACGGGCGTGGAGATGTTCGTCCACCAGGGCGCGCGGCAGTTCGAGATATGGACCGGCAAGCCCGCACCCGAGGAAGAGATGTTTCGCGTGGTGCTTCACGTGCTGCGCCAGCAGGCGGAAGCCGCCGCCGCTGAAGCCGTCGAGTCGAAGCCGGAGGCAAAGCAAAAGCCGTCGGCCAAGACGGTTGCGAAATCGGCAACCAAGCCGAAATCGGAGGCAAAGCAAAAGGCAGACGCCAAGCCAAAACCCGTCGCAAAGCCAAAACCGGTGGCGAATCCAACCGCCAAACCGCCGGCAAAAAAAGCAGCCAAGCCACAGCCAAAGGCAAAGCCTGCGGCAAAGTCCCCCGCCAAAAAATCAGCCGCCAAGGCAAAAAAATAAAGTCGCCCGCGCGCCTGGCACACAGTACGGCGCAATCTCAACTCATGCAATGAATTTGATAACGCCCGGCAATTCACTTGAACCTGCCGCGGCGGGATTGCGTATTATGGAGCACGGCTCCTTCTTGCCGGTTAACGGCGGGCTGTGGGCCATGCTGTCCATCAGGAGATCGTTCCATGAAGAAGCTGATGCTGAGCCTCGTTGCACTCGCTGCGTTGATCGCAACCCCCGCCCTGCGCGCGCAGGCCGCTGCTCCCCCCGCGCCGAGCGACCTCTCGGGCAACTGGCAAGGAACATTGAAGGTGGGCAAGGACCTGCGGCTTGTCTTCAATATCTACAAGGGAGACAAGGACGGCTGGAGCGCGAAGATGTACAGCATCGATCAGACTCCGCAGCCGATTCCGGTCTCGTCGGTGACTCGGCAGGGTTCTACTGTAAAGATTGCGGTCGACATGATCGGCGGCAGCTACGAGGGCAAGTTGGATGCCAGTGGCAAGAGCATCGCCGGGACATGGACGCAAGGCGGTCAGCCCTTTCCGCTGACGCTTCTGCTTGCCACGCCAGAGACGGCATGGGACATTCCCGAGGCGCCCAAGCCTCCCACTCCGATGGCGGCGGATGCGGACCCGTCGTTCGATGTGGCGACGATCAAGCCGAACCCCTCGGGAGGTTCGAGCCTGCAAGGCCTCGTGCTACGGGGACGCAGCATGGTGGTCCGCAACGGATCGCTGAACGATCTGGTCACCTTTGCCTACAGCTTGCAGGTGAAGCAGGTTGTGAACGGGCCGGGATGGATGGACAGCGACCGATACGACATCGAAGCGAATCCGGACCAACCCGGCACGCCGAATACCGACCAGATGAGAATCATGGTTCGGAAGCTGCTGGCGGACCGCTTCGCGTTGAAGTTTCATCACGATAAGCGGGACCTTGCGGCGTATGTGCTGACCGTTGGAAAGACGGGACAGAAGCTGACGCCTACGCAGGTGAAAGGGACACTCCCCGGTTTCTACTACGCGCAAGGAACCGGCGGCCTGACTCTGCATCTGATCAATGGGACGATGACGGACTTCACCGACTTTCTGCAGATGCTGGTTCTCGACAAGCCAGTGGTGAACCGGACAGACATACCGGGCAGATTCGACAACAATATTACGTTCACCCCCGAAGATTGGCAGTTCAATGGACATCCGCCAAAGATTCCGGCGTCGACTGTATCGGAAGCGCCGAACCTCTTCGATGCCATCCAGCAGCAGCTTGGGCTGAAGCTGACGGCGCAGAAGACGGCGGTCGATGTGATCGTCATCGACCACGTCGAGAAGCCGTCGCCCAACTAACCCTCCGCCACGCTCCGCACGGACTCCATTTGCTCTTTCGTGAGCGCGGCTTGGCTGGTGTTTGTGTTTTCCGCACCAACGCCGCCGCGCCGATGGCCGCTCCCTTGCCTCCGCCGAAGATGGCGCCCAGGATCGCGCCCGCGGCGGGACTGGCGCGGCACTTGCCCGGCTTCGCTGCCGGGCGGCATTTTCTGCCATCCACGGTCGGAGAGACGCCCCAGGAGGTACTATACTTAGCATCCTAGGCAGGTGTGCAGACCAGGCAGGTGTGCAGACAATGCGCATTCTCCGTTCGCGCATTCACACCGGTGGCATAATGTGCATCTTATAACGGAGACGGATAAACGACTTACCAGAAGGTTGAACAGGAGAAGACGATGGCAGACAACGAATGCGGATGCGGATCATGCGGGAGCGGATCGCGTGGGATTGGATGGTTTCTGGCCGGGCTGGGAATCGGCGCGGTGATTGGGGTGCTGTATGCGCCGAAGGCGGGCAAAGAGACCCGGGAGGAACTGTTGAACGGCGCGCGCGAGGCCAAGGAAAAGGCCGCGGAGTACGTCGAGCAAGGCAGGCAGAAGGCCTCTGAGCTGGTCGAGGAAGGCAAGCGCCAGGCCAAGGAGTCGATCGACAAGGGCCGCGAGTACTACGACAAGGGCCGCACCCAGTGGACCCAGTACGTGGAGAAGGGCAAGAGCCTGATCAACGAGCAGCAGGCCAAGGTCGAGGCCGCGGTCGAGGCGGGCAAGGAAGCCTATATCAACACAACCACCGAGACGCAGGCTTAGTTTCTTGGGTTGAGCTCCGGCGTCGCATTGTTGGGCGCCGGACAGGCTGCGGCATAGAGCGGTTTCACCGTAGGTCTTTACGGAGCGAAGAACGTTTGCGTGGTTTTTCCTCAAGAAAAACCACTTTAATAATTCTCGCGCGATAACAGTTGCGGTGAAACCGCTCTAGCGTACGGAAGGGGACGAATGGCGATGCTGGCGATGTGGTTCCAGGGAACGGATGCAGTCTCCGAGATAAATACCAATCTTCTGACGATCTTTATCGGGCTGGTTGCGCTGGCCATGCTGGTGCAGGCCATCGCGCTGGCCGTCCTGGCGGCAAAGTCCGTCAAGGCGATTAAGGGCCTGGCGGAGACGGTCGATGAGCTGAAGCAGAAGGCGCTGCCGCTGATCGACTCGGCCACCGAGATCAGCCGCTCCGCGCAGTCCCTGGTGACGGAAACCGCGCCCAAAGTGAGGGCCATCGCCGACAATCTGCTGGAGACCAGCGACCTGGTGCGCGGTACCGCGCAGCACTTCGAAGAGACGCTGGCCGACGCCAACCTGCGCACCCAGCGCCAGGTGGCGCGGGTCGACGGAATGGTGACGGCTGCGCTGACGGCGACCGTCGAGGTGGTCGAGACCATCGGCAACGGCATCCGCGGGCCAGCGCAGAAGATTGCCTCGCTGGCGGGCCAGGCCAAGCGGTTCGCCGAGGGCCTGCTGGCCGGGATCAAGTCCTACGCAAGCCGCTAGAACTGCGTGGCCGCTGCTACCATGAGAGTGTGCCTTCTTCTATCCTCGAACCGTCCAACGAATTTTTGAATGATGACGCGAAGCCGCTTTCCGCGTCGCCGCGGACGCATGGTTCAGCGCGCCCAACCATTGGCTTCGTCTCATTGGGTTGTCCAAAAAATCTGGTGGACTCCGAGGTGATGATGGGGCTGCTGGACCGCGCCGGCGGCCAGTTGACCGCGCGCGCCGAGGACGCGGAGATTCTGGTGGTCAACACATGCAGCTTCATCGATTCGGCCAAGCAGGAGTCGGTGAACGCGATCCTGGAGATGGCGCGGCACAAGGTCGCGAATGGCGGCAAGGCGCGACGGCTGATTGTTGCCGGATGCCTGGTGGAGCGCTACCGCGATGAGATTCGGAGGAATATTCCCGAGGTCGATGCGGTGGTCGGCACCGGCGAGTTGGAGGCGATCCTCGAAGCTGCCGGACTGAGTGCCATTGACGCGCCTGCGGAGACGGCTTCACCGTTCAATATCCTTGTGAGCCGCGCTGCGAGTGCTGTGCATCAGCACTCGCACCCGAGCGAGGTGGGGGTGCAGCTTGCGCTGTCCTCGCGAGCGGAGGGCGATGCGCGGGAACGGGCGGGAAGGTTCTCGCGCGAGCATTGGGACGGCGCGACGGCCACGCTGCCGGAGTATCTTTACAGCGACGAGACGCCGCGCATTCGCACCACGCCGCGCTCGTCGGCGTACATCAAGATTGCCGAGGGATGCGACCACCCATGCAGCTTCTGCATCATCCCGCAACTGCGCGGCAAGTTCCGCTCGCGGCGGCTGGAGTCGATTGTGGCCGAGGCGGAGCGGCTGATCGCGCAGGGCGTGCGGGAGATCACGCTGATTGGGCAGGACACGACTTGCTATGGCGAAGATTTGGGATTGCGCGACGGCCTTGCCACGCTGCTCGATGCGTTGGCCGTGCTGCCGGGGCTGAAGTGGCTGCGGTTTCTCTACGCCTATCCCAACAAGGTGACGACGCGGCTGCTGGAGACGATGGCGCGGCACGAGACGATTGCGAAGTATCTCGACGTGCCGTTGCAGCACGCGTCAGTCAGCGTGTTGAAGCGGATGAAACGCGGCGGAACGCCGGAGGTCTTTCTGCGGCTGATCGAGAAGGCGCGCGCGATTGTGCCGGGAATTGTGCTGCGCAGTACATTCATCGTCGGATTTCCCGGCGAGACGGCGGAGGACTTCAAGGAACTCTGTGAGTTTGTTGTGGCAGCGAAGATCGACTGGCTCGGCGTCTTCTGCTACTCGGACGAGGAGGGCGCGGCGGCCTTCGCGCTGGATGCGGCGCTGAAGGTACCGAAGCGAACGATTGAAGCGCGGCGGCGCAGGCTGATGAAGCTGCAACAGAAGATCAGCGCGAAGGCCAAGGCTGCGTGGGTGGGCAGGGAAGTCGATGTGCTGGTGGAGGGAGAGAGCGACGAGACGGAACTGCTGTGGCAGGGCCGCACTGCGCTGCACGCGCCGGAGATCGACGGCAAGGTGCTGATCAACGACTTCGGCCCGCACGAGACGCTCGTCCCCGGCACCTTCTACCGCGCGGAGATTACCGAGTCGCACGATTACGACGTGGTGGCGCGGATCATCGAATAGCTGGCATGCTCCTCTGAGGTATCCCGTACGAAGCTTTGCGGTCGAAGTTAGCCCTTGGTTCGATCGGTGAAGCGGAAGAAAAGAGACTGCCTGGCAACAGGCGCTGCCAGTTCGTTCAGCGCTGCCATCTGCGTGGTTGACAAGGGGGTGAAGTCGCGTGCGATCTGTACATTCTCTTCCAGCTGTGCCACGTTATCGCAGCCGATGATGATGGTGCTGACCGGATGCGACAGCACAAAGTTCATCGCGTCGCGCATGTTCATCACTCCCGGTCTGGTCGCGATGGCCGAGCCCTCCCACGAATGCTGCTGCGCTTCGAGAGACGGAGGCGTCCAACTCGCAAGCAGCCGGCCGCGGGCGGGAACCTTCATGCCAATAATTCCCATCTGCTTCTCCACAGCGAGCGGCAGGAGTTTATCCGTGAAGCTGTGAATGTGGGTGTCCGCCGCGTTCAGCGCCATTAGAATCGTGTCGAACGGGTGTCGGTTGATGGCGTCCATCAAGGCCTCAGGCCGATAGTGTCCCGTGACTCCAAGGAAGCGCACCACCTTCTGCTCGTGCATCTCGGTCAACGCCTCCATGGCGCCGCCTTTGGCGAAAATCGCGTCCACATCTTCCGGCAAGCCAACATCGTGAAGCTGCCAGAGATCGACATGGTCGGTGTTGAGCAACTGCAGAGACTTCTCAATCATGCGTAGCGACCCATCTCGTGTGCGCTCTTTGGTCTTGGTAGCGAGAAACGCTTGGTCACGCCGTGTCTTCATGACGCGACCGACATACTGCTCACTCCAGCGATTCGGTCCCCCGTAGATCGAAGAAGTATCGATATAGTTGACGCCAAGGTCGAGAGCACGCTCGATGATCGGCACAGCCGCATCGAAGTTGTTCGGCTTCTCGAGGGCGGCCTGTCCACCGAGGCTGAAGATACCCACTTTGTAGCCGGTCCTACCAAGATTGCGCGTCGGCATCGAGGCGAGTGTCTTGGAATTAGCTGGAAGAGCGGGCAAAACAGCGGTCGCGCGAGCGTACCCCGAGCCTTGCGTGATCAGGCCAGCAGCGATGGCGGCGCTCGTCTTTAGAAAATTGCGGCGATCGAAAGAGGAAGAAGACTGTTTCATAGCGAACCTCAGACTACGTGACGATTATAATGCCGAAGGAAGGCCAAGGCTACGAATCGGCTGTTGACACTCCCGTTCTGCGAGGCTGAGGGCAAGACGCCGGACGTGCCCTTCAAGGGCAGCTTCAATGTCCGCGTGCCGGAGGAGCTGCACCAACGGGCCGCGCTCTATGCCGAGGAACATGAGGTTCAGCTGAATGCCGTGGTGCAGGATGCTCTGCGCGAGTACCTGACGCACGCTGAATAGCAGCGGGCCAAATACCACATCTCAAAAACGAGATGTGGGGCACCCGGCACTTATGGCTTTTTATGCACAGATGCATCTTCTTCAATGGCCTCATCAGCTTCTACTCGGAGATCTTTGCAAAGCTGGTGTAGACCGGCAGGGCAACTGTGAATTGCAAACTCCCGTATCTTCTGCACATCTTTCATGCTGTCCACTGGACTGACGCTATAGATTACGAACTTCCTAAAGCCTTTGTCTTTTGCAGCAAGTTGAGAGACCTGATGAAGCGTTTCCCAGTGCCTAGCCAGGATGTGGGCTACCGCATCGCTGGAGCCTTCACCTGCGTCAACGTCATCGCATCGGCCGTAGAGACGAAAATATCTATATATCTCGTCCCATGTGCGCAAATTATCTACTGCCTTTTCAGCTTGAAGATTCTCATCTTGGGTACATGGCTTTTGTACTGCTTGTGCAATTCCGTATAACGGTGTACTGACGGCAATCATTATCAATATTGACAAGACAAGTAACGTCGTTTTTCTCATGAGTATTCTCAATGCATGAAATATATTACGGGGCGACGGTGAGGGTGAGGTTGTCGACGGCGCGGACGGTGAGCTGGGTTCCGGCGGGGACGGGTGGGGTGTTGGGTGGGAGCGTGGCCTTCCATATTTCGCCGCGGACTTCGACCTGGCCGATGGCGGGATAGCCGGGTAGGGCGTGGCCTTGTGGGGCGAGCGGCGTCATTGCAATGGCGGGCTGGCCGAGCATTGCCTGCGGGCCGGTGAGACGTTTGGCTTGACGCGCCTTGACGGCGATCCACGCGAGGCCGAAGGTGATGACGCCGAAGCCGACGCCCGCGCCAGCGGCGACGCCGAAGTGGACGCGCATCTCCGGCGTGGGGCCGTTGACTAGCGTGGCCAGCCCGAAGACAAGACACAGCACGCCAACCGCGCCGAGCACTCCGTGGCTGGCGAACTTCGCCTCCAGCACCATCAGCGCCAGCGCGGCGAAGAGCAGCAGGATGGCGGTGTGCTGGACGGGCAGCAGGTTCAGCCCGAAGATGGCCAGAAGCATCATCAGCGTGCCCAGCGCGCCGGGGACGATGGTACCGGGCACGTTGAATTCGAGGTAGATGAGCAGCCCGCCGCAGAGCAGAAGAAGCACGTCGAGGTCGGGGCTGGTGAGGCGCGTCAGCAGGCGCTCGCGCGTGGAGGGCGGAAGTTCGACGATGGCGGCGTGGGTGAAGTCGAGCTTCTCGCTCTCGCCGTGGAAGCGCTTGATGGTGCGTCCATTCAATGCCGCGAGCAGGGCGTTGTCGTCGGGCGCGACC
>Ga0224554_1001043_pt1 | contig 19314 bp, 11 predicted proteins | sample 714S22024metaG_FD_180666 | JGI IMG/M metagenome (GOLD analysis project Ga0224554, IMG submission 180666) | Peat soil microbial communities from Stordalen Mire, Sweden - 717 S2 20-24 | ecosystem: Environmental > Terrestrial > Soil > Wetlands > Peat | place: Sweden: Norrbotten County, Stordalen...
AATAGTGCCTTTCTTAAGGGGCATGGGTTGGTTTCGCAGCCCCCATTTTCCCTTACAGGAAGGCACTTTTCGCGGATGCTAGACCGGTCCTGGCCTCCGGAACGCCCTATTTTTCGGTGGATCAGGGGTTAGCAGGATTTCGATTCGAAGCGACACCCTGGGCTTAACCTCGGTGCCTAACGCTGTAGCTATGCTCTGGAGTGACGCCACAGCGGCGTGCCCGGATCCGTGGAGACGCAAGCAGATTCAGGCCTCGGTAGCTTTCAGGAAGATGCTTTTTAGTTTGACTTTCTCAACACCTCGGACGACGTTGTGCCCGCTCAAGGTGACAATTGTTCGGAGAAGGTTGGCGATGCGCAAGGAGGAATGGTGCGGACCGGCAGTTGACGGACGGTCACCGGTCAGTTTGTGCAACAGGAGCGATGGGGATGACCATAAGACGCGTCTGGCTGCTAGCGGTGAGTCGATCGCAGAGTCCGCCCACATTTGCCCCCGTTCGACCTGGCTGACGATCGCATTGTCGCGTACCGCACCGTGATCGCCAAGAACAAGACAGAGTCAGCACACCGACCGCGGCCGGTGTGGTTCGGTCCCAGTGACGCGCCGCTGTTCGGGCTCGTCAATTCGCCCGACACGCAGGCTCGCGGCGCCGTCGTAATCTGTCCGCCATTTGGCCGTGAGTATATGAACGCGTACTCGACGTTTGTCGAGCTCGCAGCTCGGCTGGAGCGTCTCGGCTTCGCGGTACTTCGCTTTGACTACCGCTCGACCGGCGACTCCTTCGACCGGGCCGCTGAGGAATCAGGTTCAGACGGATTCGTCGAGGATGTGAGGTACGCAGTCGAGTTCATGCGAGGGCTGGGAGCTGCTCACGTCGCGATCGTAGGAATGCGGATCGGAGGGACCTTTGCGGGGTTACGAAGCGCTCTCGATCCGGTCGATGCCCTCGTCCTGTGGGACCCCTGCATCAGCGGACGTACATTTCTCCGCGAACAGCTCGCACTCGGCCTCCTTATTCGCGAGAAGGATGCCCTCCGCTCTCGAGCGGAGGGAAGCGTCCCCCACGAGCGCGGGGTTTTTGAGATTCCGGGATTCAGCGTTCCTGAGTCGCTTCTGGACGAGATATCTTGCTTTGATCTCGCGGGGACCGACGCGGTTCTGGCCGACAAGGTGCTGCTCCTTACGCGGTCAGAGCGAGCCGCCGACCACAAGCTCGTTGCCCGCCTCAAGTTCGCCAACCTTGAACACCGCGAAGTAGCCGGCCAACCCGACCTCTTGGACGTTCAGGCGCCGATGCAGGTCGTGCCGGTCGATGCGGTCGCGACGGTCGCAGCCTGGCTTGACCAAGTGATGCCCCGAGGCGACTGGCTGATCGCTGTGCCCGCAGAGAGAGACGTGACGGTCCGCGTATCGCAGCCGATCCGCACCGGCGCCGTAGCGGCGGCCGACGCCGATCGAGGGGTAGTGGAACGGGGTGTTCTTCTAGGCCCAGCCGGACTGTTTGGGATCCTGACCGAGCCGGAGCTAGGCAGTTCAGGCTCCACGTGTGTGTTTGTGAGTGTCTCGAACGAGCATCGTATCGGCCCCGGACGGTTGTGGGTGGAACTTAGCCGGCGTCTCGCGGCGAACGGATTCCGAAGCGTCAGGATTGATCTCAACGGGTTCGGCGACAGCTCGGCACGTGACGGCAAGTCGTATCAGCCTGTCTATTCCGCCTTGGCAATTGACGACGTCTTGGATGTAGCGCGTTCAGTCTCACCAATGGATCCGTCTGACGTCGTGTTGTTCGGGCTTTGTTCAAGCGCGTACCACGTGCTGGAGGCGGCGGCGATTCTTTCGGCCCGGGGTGTATGTGCAATCAACCCGCTTGTGAGGTTCCGACCGCCGGAGATATCTGCGGGTGGAGCCATAGACGCCAGACGTCGGTTCTGTGTTCCGCAGAGGGCGCTGGTAAGTAGCGCCCAACGTCAGACGCTGGTCAGCTGGTTCGGAAGGCGGTTTCCGAGGCTCAATCAGAAGCTGCGCAGGCTCACTTGGAAGGTGCGGCGGCTCACGTGGACCTCACGCGGCCACCTGCGGACGGTGGCCTGGCGGGCAAGGAGCCTTTTCGGAGATACGGTGAACCAGCCGGGAGAACGATTAGCTGAGCTGGCCGAGTCCGGCACGGACGTGTTCTTGATCTGCGGGCTCGGAGAACTCCGCCCCTTCTTGCACTCTGGTGTTCGCGCCGTTCGGCGGGCTCAGAGGAACGGATGCCTGCTAATGAGGGAGATCCCGACGCTGGATCACGCGTTGCGTCCTCCAGCGGACCGTGAGGCTGTTACCCAGCTGATTACTGCTCACGTTATAAGCCACTTCGGGCAGGGCGCTTAGGCGAGGGGTCGGTGTTCTTGCGGTCCCGAGTAGACGATGCAGTACCCGAAAGAGATCTCATACCGACACGGAGCGCCTCGCACGCGCTTTCTGACGGGCGGAGTGCCGACGAGGTTGCTTGCCCAGTTCGTTGGTCGGGCACCAGAGGTTTGGCGGCGCTTCGGATCTGAAGGGGGAATCGAGTCCGCGACTTGACGGTCTCGCCCTGTCAGTGTGAGGGCTTTCCAACTTCTGAGACGGAGAGCCGCATTGGAGCGTGACCCCGAACGCATGGTGCAACTGCTGGTCGGACTGCCGAATGTGAACGTGCTCGGCGTTGACGACGATCGGGAGTCGATCGAGATCCACGTCGAGTGCCGTCGCTCCCGGCCGGGGTGCCCCGACTGTGGCGTGCTTGCCCACCTCAAGGACCAGCGGGTCGTGACGCTCGTGGATCTGCCGTGTTTCGGCAGTCCGACCAAGTTGGCATGGCACAAGCGGCCGTGGCGTTGCGGTGATCCGGACTGCCCGAATGGAAGCTGGACCGAAGGTGACGACCGCATTGCCGCACCGCGTCTGGCCCTCACCGATCGTGCGGGTCGCTGGGTGACACTCGAGGTCGGCAAGTTCGGCCGGAGCGTGAACGAGGTCGCGGACGTGCTCGGCTGCGACTGGCACACCGTCAACGATGCGGTACTCGCCTATGGGGCAGCTCTCATCGATCACCCGGACCGCTTCGGTGAGGTGTCGGCGCTCGGCCTCGACGAGGTGCTGTTCGTGCGTGAGGGTCCCTATCGCCGCCAACACTTCTCCACCTCGATCGTCGACGTCGGTCGGGGTCAGTTGCTCGACGTCGTGCCCGGACGACGCGGGGCCGAACCGAAGGCCTGGCTTGAGCACCAAGGGACGAAGTGGTTGGGTGCGGTCCGCGTCGCCACCTTGGACCTCGCCGGCTCGTATCGGGCCGTGTTCGACGAAGTGGTCCCCGGTGCCACCCAGGTGGCTGATCCGTTCCATGTCGTGAAGCTCGCCAACGAGAAGCTCGACGAGTGCCGGCGCAGGGTGCAGAACGAGACGTTCGGGCACCGTGGCCGAAAGAGCATCCCCTCTATCGCTGTCGCCGGCTGCTCACCATCGCCGATGAGCGCCTCGAAGACCACGGGCGGACCAAGCTCTTAGGGCTACTCCGTGCCGGCGACCCGAAGGGCGAGGTGGCGACGGCCTGGCACGCGAAGGAGGCCGTTCGCGAGCTCTATGGCCACAACGACGCCGAGCTCGCTCTGCAGTTCGTCGACCGCCTGGCCGACGACATGGTCGACCCGCTCCAGCCGGTCGAGGTTCGGTCCCTCGGGCGCACCTTGGTGCGCTGGCGGCTCCAGATCGCCGCTTGGCACACCTTCCACGTCTCGAACGGACCGACCGAGGCGGCGAACAACTTGATCAAGCGGGTAAAGCGCGCCGCGTTCGGCTTTACCAGCTTTGCCAACTATCGGATCAGGTCGCTGCTCTATGCCGGCAAGCCCGACTGGTCGCTGATCGGTATCGTCACTCCGCGCTGAAGCGCCACTCGGCCTTCTCGAAGAAGGTGCCGACCGGACAGGCGGCGTTCTCGCACCTCCAGCCGCGCGTCTTCCAGCTGAGGGCGAGCGGCCGTCCGAACATCGGCTGACGACTCTTCATGTCAACGACCCGCCGACCATCGGGAATCGCCGGGTGACCACATGATGCACAGTAAGCCTCCTCGGGCGTGGTCTCGATCTCGACCCACAGGCCGGCGTCGTCTTCGACGAGCCCGAGGACGCGGACATCGGGGATGCCGAGCAGCAGCTCGATCATCTCATTCGGGTCGCTCGTCACGAAGTCCGATTCCATCACGGAACGCCCCTCAGGTCCGCTTCGCGCCAAGTTACAACTCACCGCGTCACACAAACCCCCCTGAGATCCGAAGAGCCGGTTTGGCGTAGGAATTCGCTGGCTTGCTGGACAGCGACGCTGTGGTTGAGCGGTAGGCGGGCAACTCGAGGTCTCGAGCGCACATCGGAGGTCGGGGGTCTGACGACTACGGGACATCGTTCGCAAGGGACGAGGCGACAACATGAGGGCGGGCTGACAGAACAAGGCCAAAGAGTCATTCCTGGCGGCTACCACGGCGGCCAGAGGCGGTGGAGATGGAGCAAGACCAGCCTGTCGCCATGCCTACCTCGATCGGGCCTCCCCGACTGAGCTGAAGGAAAGACTCGGGCGGAAACCATCTCATCCGAAGCTGCATGACGGACACCTGACCGCCACCTGGTCGCCTAGCGAGCCGGTTGAAACACACACACAACATAAGGCACAGCACCGTTGCAACCGCGTTGGCGAACCTTCCGCGTCGCGCTTGTCGCCGCCAGAAATTCATCACAGGCTCGAAAGGAATAACGACGCCAGACATCGGTTGTTAACCATCAGTCGGTATCGTCACCGAGGTCGGGGGTATCTCACAAACAAACTGCTGATCAGGCGACCTCTTACACCCATTGGTGGACAGGGGGCCTGGTACTGCCGAAGTACAGATCGAGCGAGGGTCGGTGAGAGAGGCGTTCTCCAGCATGGCGGGTTCGACACAGGCGGAGTTGTCGCGGGCGTCCGCGCACTTCAACGTCGCATTCGACAGCGAGACCCGAGCGGCTGGGCCAAACCTGCAGGCGGCGGTGCCGGCTCCCGGTTCGTCGGCTGTCAAGCCCGTGGTACGGCGCTCGCCCGTGGCAAAGCGTCGTACGCCATTCAGACCGCGACTCGCGCTCGTAGCTTCGGACGCGGTTGCACTGACGCTGTGCTTCTCTGTCGCGCTGCAAATCGTTCATCAACCAAGAAACGGTTCGGTGGGCTCGGCGTTGTTCGCCAACATCGCGCTCAGTCTGCCCCTTCTCATAGTGGTCGTGGCTGCCTTTGCACTCAACAACCTCTACTCGAAGGCCCCAGGCCAGCTTCTGAAGAGCTCGTTCACCGAATTGCACGACATCGTCTACGGCCTTGGGATCGCAGGCTGTGTAGTGCTTGGCATAGATCACCTCCTCGGATCCCTTGAACGGCAGGCAACGTTGGAGCCGGTCACGATCGTGGTCGCGTTGCTTCTCGCAGTCATCCTCGTCCCGATTGGGCGCATCGTCAGCCGTGCGGTGTTGCGCGCGGTCAAGGCCGAGCAGTGCAGAGTGCTAATTGTTGGCAGCGGCATGATGGCCAGCCACCTGCGCCGCTACCTGTCTTGGGACCCGCGCATTACCGTCGTCGGCTCTGTGGACGACGACCCCGCCCCGGGCACGGCTGTGCTGGGGACCATCGAGGACCTGCCTCAACTTGTCGAGGACCTTGACATCCACCAGGTCATGGTGGGTTTCTCGAGAACACATCCCGCCGACGCGATCTTGCGACTCCAGTCACTGAACGATCACGTCGCGATCTCGATCGTGCCTCGTTACTTCGAGCTGATCACGTGGCGCTCCTCAGTCAAGGAGATCGCGGGGCTCGCCCTTATCGATGTCGCCCCGGCACGGCTGAACCTGGCAGCCCGAACGGTCAAGCGCACATTCGACATGGTCGTGGGCAGCCTGTTGCTCTTGATCGCCCTACCGGGGCTCGTGGTCGTCGCCATCTCGATCAAGATGAGCTCTCCAGGCCCGGTGCTGTTCCGCCAGGAGCGGATCGGAAAGGACAACAAGCCCTTTACTATCTACAAGCTCCGTACAATGGCTCACGACGCAGAGCAGACGCGTTCGCAGCTAGAGCGTTCCAATGAGACGGATGGCCCGCTGTTCAAGATCCGGGCAGATCCTCGCGCGACCCCGATCGGGCGTTTCTTGAGGAAGACGAGCCTCGACGAGGCACCGCAACTATTCAACGTGTTGCGCGGTGACATGTCTCTGGTCGGCCCTCGTCCGTTCATCCCGGCCGAGTCGAGCGCTATCGATGGGTCGGCACAGCGTCGATTCGAGGTCCGCCCCGGCATGACCGGACTCTGGCAGATCTCGGGCCGAAGCGAACTGACATTCGAGGAGATGCAGCGCCTGGACTATCTCTACGTCGCCTCGTGGTCCATCTGGTGGGACTTTCGTATTCTGTGGCTCACGCCCGCTCTGGTCTTCCGAGGGCACGGAGCCTTCTGAGCAGCGTGCCGGGAGCTACCGCAGCCATGCGCCGAGGCGCTCACGGGTGGTCTCTCCCAGCCGGACCTGCTGAGAAGGACTGATCAGCTCCGGGCCCACGTAGGCCGCTTGTCGCGCCGCATGGACGTCGTTCTCGGGGGCGCCAGGACGGTCCGCCGGTACACGCAAGTCGGCTGAACCTAGCAAGCGGTCACCGCACGCCTTTCGAGTAACGCCTCGCCGTGCGGCTTCGTGCTCCGGGTGCCGCGCCCTGGACACAGACATGATCGTCAGACGGACTAGGGTCGGGCAGACTTTGAACGGTCTCGATCCACTCTGGTTGGTGCTGGCCGGGTTCGGTGCCGGCCTGAGCGGCAGCGTGACGGGGCTTGCCTCGCTCATCAGCTACCCGGCGTTATTAGCCGTCGGGCTTCCGCCGGTGAGTGCCAATGTCTCCAACACGGTCGCGCTCGTGTTCAGCAGCATCGGCTCGGTCGGGGGTTCGCGGCCTGAACTGGTCGGCCAGCGCGCCCGGGCCCGGCAATTGGGCCTGGTCGCCGTCGCCGGTGGGCTGGCCGGCGGACTCCTCCTGCTCGAGACACCATCCGGTGCCTTTGCGCTGGTCGTCCCGTGGATGATCGGTCTCGCGTCGTTGACTGTGCTGATCCCGCGGAGTCCAGCCAGCCGGGCGCCTAGCGAGTCGAACCGACCGACTTGGAAGCTCGGCGTTGGCGTCCTCCTGATCGCCGTCTACGGCGGCTACTTCGGAGCAGCGGCAGGGGTCCTTCTCCTGGGCCTTCTGCTCGTCGCCACGGGAGAGTCGTTGCCGCGAGCTAACGCCATGAGGAACTTGCTTGTCGGACTGGCCAATGCCACGGCTGCGGTGGTGTTCCTGGCGATCGGGTCAGTCCGTTGGGCGGCCGTGATCCCTCTCGCTGCGGGCTGCCTGGTCGGCGGTCGGCTTGGCCCGATCGTCGTGCGCCGGGCCCCATCAGAGCTGCTTCGCGCCCTCATCGCCTGTGCAGGCATCGGCCTTGCGGTGCATCTGGGCCTGGATGCGTATCGTTGAGCCCGCGAGGCGACTGGTCTGTGGCCTCGATGGTTCCGGCCCCTAGGGCTCGCCCATCCTGTTTGCCAAGGCCGGTGGTGGCGCGTAGACCTGCTTGACGTAGTCGTCGAGCATGCGCGTTCCGCAGTACTTCGGCCCGAGGGTGCGCATTGACGCGCGCACTCGTCTCAGCCAGACCTTGGGAAGGTCACGGTCGTCGCGCTCGAAGAACAACGGCTTCACCTCATCTTTGACCAAGCTGTAGAAAGTTGCCGCGTCACGTGCATCCTTCGCGCCTTCGTCCGGGTCGACGTCGCCATTGATGGCCCAGCCGTTCGAGCCGTCGAAGCCCTCTGCCCACCATCCATCCAGCACGCTGAGGTTCAGACAGCCGTTCAGGGCGGCCTTCATGCCGCTCGTGCCACTCGCCTCGAGCGGGGGACGCGGCAAGTTGAGCCAGATGTCGCAGCCTGCGATCAGGGTGTCGGCGACACTCAGGTCGTAGTCCTCGATGAAGACAGCGCGATTGGCGACACCAGGTGAGTTCTTCAGGGCGAACATGCGCTCAGCTATCGCCTTGGCCGCGTCGTCGAGGGGGTGGGCCTTGCCGGCAAAGACGAACTGCGTCGGTTGATCATGGTTGAGCAGCTCCAAGGCTCTGGCCGCAGGATGTAAGAGCAGGTCCAGCCGTTTGTAGGTCGCCAGCCGGCGAGCGAACCCGACCGTGAGGAACGAAGGGTCGAACGCCTCGGCTCCGCTTCGCACGAGATCGAGTTCCTCACCACGTGCAAGGCGATCGACAACGACCTTGCGGCGTATGAGTGCGACCAGGTCATTTCTTTGTTGGCAGCGCACGGCCCAGAGTTCCTCGTCGGGGATCTCGTCGATGCCCGCCCAGACCGCCGGATCTGACGCGTGTCGTTCCCAACCTCCGCCAAAGTACCGGGTGAGCAGCGCCCGCATCGGCGGGGCCATCCAGGTCGGAAGGTGCACTGCGTTGGTGACGGCGCCGATGGGCACTTGGTCGGGCGCCACTTGTGGGAACATCTCGCGCCACATCTCGCGCGCTACGTACCCGTGCCGAGAGCTCACTGCGTTCGTGGAGCGGGACACGTGGATGGCCAACTGCGTCAGACCGCTGGGCTCGTTTGCACTTGATGGATGCACGCGGCCGAGTTCCAGAAGGACCTCGCGGTCGAAATGGAGTTCGTCGGCCAGCGATCCGAGGACTGGGAGGATCTCCTCGCGGCTGTAGGTCTCATTACCTGCTTGCACAGGAGTGTGGGTCGTGAATACAAAATGGTCGCGAACGCGTTCGAGGGCGTCGCGTAGGTCATCGACGGGACCCTCCGAGGACCTGGCTATTTGCGACGCGACGGCGAGCGTGGCAAGCGCCGCGTGGCCCTCGTTCAGGTGGAAGAGCGCCGGCGTGATCGACATCGCGTCGAGCGCCCGGACCGCGCCAACGCCCAGGAGCGCGTACTGCGCGAGACGGATGGAGCGGTTGCCTTCGTACAGGCGTGCGCTGACCCAGCGCTGCAGTGGGCTGTTCTCTGCTATCTCTGCGTCGAGAAGGTAGAGCGGCACCCGGCCGAGATCGATCCGCCAGACGTGAGCGGTCACGTGACCGTCCCAGATCGGGACCCTGATCGCCAGTGGCGAACCGTTCGGCGTGGTCACGCGTACTGCGGGCAGTGCCTCGGGATCGACCTCGGTCCAATACTCGTGTTGCCAGCCCGCCCGGTCGACGCGTTGATGGAAGTAACCCTTGCGATAGAACAGGCCCACGCCCACAAGCGGCAGCGCCTGATCCGACGCCTCCTTCAACAGGTCACCGGCTAGCACGCCGAGCCCGCCCGAGTACACCGGCAACGACCTGTGCACTCCGAACTCGGCACACAGGAAGGCCACCGGCCCGTCTCCGAGGTCAGTTCGGGCCGGGCGAGCAAGATCGTCGTCGAGCACCTCGACGACGTTATTGAGGCGGGCCAGGTACACGTCGTCGGTTGCCGCATCGAGCAGTGAGCGCTCGGGCAAGTCGCGGAGGAAGCGGACAGGATTCTCGTTGCTCAAGTTGAAACGGTGCGTACCGAAATGACGGAACAGCTCGCGGCCACCGGGAGTCCAGGACCAGCGGTAGTTGTAAGCGATCCGGGCCAGCGGGAACAAAGGCTCGGGCAGCCGACGCGCGAGGCGGTCGACGGCTCGAGCCAGGTCATTGGTGCCGTCAAGGCTGGAATCTTGCCCGGGAAGCGCATTCATCAGGTTGTGAACCTAGTGGTTCGCCGACGTTTTCTCACATTCGGCACCGCTGGCCGGCCACGAAACGGATGCCACTTCTGCCAAAGGTCGGAGTGCGTTCAGGGCTGTTGCGGCCTCTTCGGAGACCGAAGCATCACGGAGAACCACGAGCGCGGCGCCTATCGCATCGAGGTCCCGGGACGCCATCGGAGCTGCGCCGGCCACGAGCGCGCCAATCACTATCGCGTCGTCACCCTCGGCTTGGCGTGTACGGAGGCTGGCCGTGAGACACCGGAGGGCGAGCAGAGGACTGCTGTTGGCACTTCCGGTCACTCGGGCAGCACCGACGCGCGCGATGACGTCAGAGCCGGCATCGGCGAGTGTTGTCTCCCGCCACAACTCCTCCCCGGCCAGACGGCTACGGGCCACGGCGCCGACGAACCCGGTGCACTCTGATTGGACCTCAACAATCGTGCGGCGGAGTGTCGGGGCATGTTCTACGAGCACCGTGCCCCTCGTGCGACCGGCGATCGTCTCCAGGTCCTGGGCGGTCACCGTCCAGGCGCCGCGCTGCGTCGACGAGGCGGCCGACCCGCCCGCGACCTCCAAGGCGAAAGCCGCGGCGATCAATCTCGCGTCGAGACGGTGTGGCTCTACAAAGCGGGCCCAGAGATCGCGGCCGGTCAGTGCCGGATCGGTGTTCGATCCCATGGCCTCGAGGCGATCGAGGAACCCGGTGGCGCAGTCGAGGCCGAGAACGCGTTCAGCGGTATCGAGCACGAGGGCCGCATGCCGCAGCGACAACAGAGTCTCGATCCCCGTTGGATCGGCGAAGAACCATCCGCAGCTCGTGAACGCCGAGAGCAGATGGCGTTCCAGCTCCAATAGCTCCAGGATTCGGCTCGTCTCAGCCTCCGAGCAGGGGCACCCGGCCAACCTGGCCACGAACGCCTCGGGTGCCTCTTGGCCCGCCAGCACGACGCCGTAGTCGACGAGAGCTGCCAGGGGATCGCCGAGCAACGGCCGCAGACTGGCCGCGACCGGTTCGGCGAGAAATCCGCGCAACCAGTCGAGCGCCTCGCGAAGCGGCACCCGCCAGGACTGGTTCCATCCTGGCTGTGAGCCCGTCGTGCAGCCGCAGTCGCTGCGCCATCGCTCGACGCCGTGCGCGCAGCTCCACGAGGACGGCGCGACCAACTGGACTTCCCAGGTCGCTGGATGGTTCGTGAGCCATGCGCCCAGGTTCGTGACGTCGACCTTCTCGGCTCGAAGCTCGCGCGCCGCCCAAGCCAGAGCCATCTCACCGAACTCGTGATGATGGCCGTAGGTCTCGCCGTCGGTGACGAGCGCGATCAGCTCGTCGTCGCCTCCGGCTGCCAGGGCGGCGCGAATCGCGCTGACGAAGATCGCCCCGTCGTTCAGCAGGTCCCCGAACGCGAGCTCACGCGACAGCGGTCCGTGTCCGAACACGACGGTCATTGACTCGCCACCTGGCAATGAGACGAAGTAAGCGCGGCTCGGGTCGATCTTCTCCTCGCTCACGTCCAGCCAGGCGCCGCCAGGCGCTCGCACACGGCGCGCCTGCTGAGGCATGAGCACCGTAAAGCCGATGCCGAGACGAGCAAGCGTCGCGAGGGTGTCTAGGTCCACCGCCGTCTCGGGAAGCCACATGCCCTCGGGCGCGAAGCCGAAACGCGCCTTGAAATCCGCGATGCCCCAGGCCACGAGAATCTCGCGGTCCTCCGGCTCTGCGAGCGGCAGAATTGCGTGGATTGCCGGCGACGCGAGTGCCGCGCCGCTCGGTCGGCCGCCTGCCTGGCGCGCCGCGGCACGGATGGTGAAGTCGACGTCTTGTGCGTTGGTCGCGAGCCAGCTGTGAAGGGTCCTCACGACGTCGAAGCTCGCGATCGTGAAATTGTTGCAGGACTCCTCCAGCCGCTTGTCCGAAGCGAGCACCGCGGCAGCCGTATTGGGGCGGTAGCACTCCGCGGTGATCAGTTGGTTCCAGTCGTGGTACGGGAACGCGCTGAACTCGGGCTCGATGACCTCGAGCCAAGGGTCCGCGCGCTCAGGCTGGTAGCAGTGGAGGTGGAAACAAACAGCGTGCGTCATCGCTGACCATTTGCCGGCCGCAGGACCAAGAGTGCGAGCGGCGGCAGCACGAGCAGAACGCTCTGGTCGCGTCCGTGCCAGGGCGTCCCGGTCGTGTCGAACGAATCTGTCACGAGGTAGCCGCTACCGCCGAATTCGGGCGAGTCGCTGTTCGCGAGCACTTCCCACCGGCCAGGGATCGGCATGCCCACGCGGTAGTCGACGCGCGGGACGGGCGTGAAGTTGGCGACAACCACCAGCACACCGTCGCTCCCGTCGCGTCGCTCGTAGCAGAGCACGCTCTGCGCCCGGTCCTCGCAATCGATCCAGGCAAAGCCTCCATCGGCGAGGTCGTCGCGATGCAGAGGCGGCTCGGAGCGGTACAGCTCGTTTAGCCGGCGCACCCACGCGGATATGCCCTGGTGGGCGGGGAAGTCGAGCAGATGCCACTCGAGGCTCGCGTCGTGGTTCCACTCAGATCTCTGTGCGAACTCGCCGCCCATGAACAGCAGTTTCTTACCGGGCTGGGTGAACTGGTAGCCGAAAAGGAGTCGCAGATTGGCGAACTTCTGCCAGTCGTCGCCGGCCATGCGGCCGATCAGTGAGCCCTTTCCGTGCACGACCTCGTCGTGTGACAATGGCAGGACGAAGTGCTCGGTGTTGGCGTAGACCGACCGGAAGGTCAACCTGTCGTGATACCAAGGCCGATGTACTGGGTCATGGGCCAGGTAGTCGAGCGTGTCGTGCATCCAGCCCATGTCCCACTTGTAACCGAAACCGAGCCCACCGCTGTCGACGGGCCGGGACACTCCTGTCCACGCCGTGGACTCCTCCGCGATGGTCATGATGTCCGGGAAGGACGCGTACACCTCGGTGTTGCACTGCTGGAGCAGCTGGACTGCTTCGAGGTTCTCATTGCCTCCGAAGCGGTTGGCGACCCATTCTCCCGGTTGGCGCGAATAGTCGAGGTAGAGCATCGAGGCGACCCCGTCCATGCGCAGGCCGTCGGCGTGGAACCGGTCGAGCCAGAAGCGAGCGCCCGAGATCAAGAAACTGCGCACCTCGTTACGGCCGTAGTTGAAGATCCAGCTCTGCCACTCCGGCTGCACACGCTGTCGGGCATCCGCATGCTCGTACAAATGGGTGCCGTCGAATTGCGCCAACGCGAAGGCATCGGAGGGAAAGTGCGATGGCACCCAATCGAGGATGACGCCGATGCCGGCTTGGTGGAGAGTGTCGACGAACCCTGCAAAGTCGTCCGGTGATCCGTAACGGGCGGTTGGTGCGAAGTAACCGGTGACCTGGTATCCCCATGACCCGTAGAAGGGATGCTCCATCACGGGCATGATCTCGACGTGGGTGAAGCCGTGATGCTGCACGTGGTCGATGAGCCGCGGCGCAAGCTCCGCGTAGGTGAGGAAACGGTCACCCTCCTCGGGCACGCGTCGCCACGAGCCGAGATGGACTTCGTAGGTCGATACGGGCTTGTCGAGGCGGTGCAGGTCTTCGCGCCTGCGCATCCACTCGGCGTCAAGCCAATCGTGCTGCGGCTCGAAGACGATCGAGGCGGTCTTTGGAGGCTCTTCGCAGGCGAATGCGAATGGATCTGCCTTGTCGAACTCGCCGCCGCCGAGTCTCGACAGCAGACGGTACTTGTAGCGCGTCCCGACCGTGGCGCCGGGGACGAAGCCTTCCCAGATTCCCGAGGTGGCATGCGGTGAGAGCGGGTGCCTACTGCCGTTCCAGCCGTTGAAGTCACCGACGACAGCGACGCGCTCGGCGTTCGGCGCCCAGACAGCGAAAAGAACTCCCGAAACACCTCCGAGCGTCATCGGGTGGGAACCGAGCTTCTCGTAGAGGCGGAAGTGGCGTCCCTCGTTGAAGAGGAACACGTCGGCGGAGTCGAACAAGCTGATGCCCAGCACCGTCTCGGCTCCACGGGAAAGGCGGTCGACCGAGCCGGATGGGATCAGCCCACGGTGCTCCCGGAGTGGTGCCAACCCGTCGTGCACCGCGGGATCAGCGACGATCTGTTCCAGGGGAGCCTCCGTGAGTCGCTTCCAGTTCGGGCGTTCAGTGCTTGTCCCCGGCAGGTTGACCGATTCTGGTTGGCCGACCAGGTCGTCGAGCTGCACCAGCACCAGGCCTGCGTCGCTTCGAGCTAGCTCGGCGTGGATCGCGGAAAGCACGGAGCGGGGTGCCCCGCTGCCATCGAAGTTGTCGTCCTCTGTACCGGGCTCGTCATGATCGAGAGTGGCAATCCGCTCACGGAGATGGGCCCGTTCGGCCCGAGCCTGGTCCGCCGACGAAGAGTCCAGCTGTTCGCACTCAAGACGCTCGTCGATGTCGCGTTCGCTCCACCATCCGGCAAATGTGGGCAGATCGTGAGTCGAGAACGAAGCCACCGAACCCGCGGGCGGGGGTTCGAGCACCGGTTCGCCGGCGTCTCGAATGGCGAACTGTGCCACATACGATCTCCGGATCCCTGTTCGCTCCATCCCGTCACGGACCGCGTCGTCGACGGTGCCGAGATCCTCGCCGATGATGTCGGCGTGATGACGCTGTGCCTCGATGGCGACGACGGCCAGTAGCTCGTCGAAGGGCATTTTTACGTAGAGGCCGTCGTGCGGCTCACCTCCGCGAGGGATCCAGAACAGCCTTTGCAGGCCCATTATGTGATCGATCCGCAGCATGCCGGCCACGCTCAGGTGATGCGTAAGCGCGGCGCGCAAATCCTCGTGTCCCTCGGCCCGGAGCGCCTCGGGCCGTGGCGGTGGGAAGCCCCACGACTGGCCCTGAGCGAAGAAACCATCGGGCGGAGATCCGACCGTCATATCGGTCGCGTACATGTCGTGACGGCGCCAGACGTCGTAACCGCAGGGGTGGATGCCCACGGGCAAGTCGAGGGCGAGTACTTGCCCGCGCTGTGACAGGCGCTCTGACATCTCTTCCATCTGCTGGTGCGCGATCCACTGGGCGTAGATGTGATAGCTCTCGTTGAGAGGGTCGACGTCGCTCCAGCCGAGCAGGCCGCCACGAAGTGGCCCGGGCCAGCTGTACCAGTTCATCCCGAAGCGATCGACGGCCGCACGAAAGCGCGCGTACTCCACCAGGTCGGGGCGATCGAACATGAAGTTGCGCAGCGCTGTTTCACGACCGGCGCCCGAACGCCCCACCTCAGTCGCCATCGCGCTGAGGGCCGCACGCTTCGCCGCGGTGACGGCCGCGCCGTCCACGATCGCGCCCTTCACCCACGCGTCGCGACGGTCTGTGGCCTGTGAGCCCGAACCCAGCACTCGTGCTTGGGGAGACCAGGCGTATTCCGGCACGCGCTCCACGTCTATCCAGCGTTCGTGCCAGAACCGGCGGCTCACCGGCAGGTACGGGCTCGCTTCGAACGGCTCAGGCCCGAAGCCGGCGAGCAACGGAAGTGTCGCGACCACGCTTGCCTGTTCCTTGGCGGCAAAGCGCGCGAGCTCGTCGAGGTCGGTCAGGTCGCCAGATCCCCAGCTGCGGGCCGAGTGGAGCGAAAAGAGCGGAACGAAGATCCCGAACGCACGCCAGTCCTTGCCAAAGCGGCCGCGGGCACCGCCTCCCGGTGCGACGATCACCGTCGAGGTGCCGACCCGCCCTCGCACGCGGACGCTGAAGGTGTGATAGCCGCACTGCAGGAGCGACGGGAGCGGTACGGCTCCCCGGTAGATGTCCCGGCCGTCGCTCCGTTCCCTGGCCAAGGACACGAGATCGTCGCGGTGTATGCGCCACCCGAGCCGCTCACCGTCCTCGGATTCGATCGCGCACTCCAGGTCGGTGTCGGCCTCACGCAGAGCGACGAGAACATTGCCGACCGACGCGTCGTCGACGACGGTCACCGGTTCCACGATCCGCTCGACGCGAGCGCTGCGACGGCTCCGAAGCAGCCGGGCTGCATCGGTGGTCCGCCTGATCGGCACACCGAGAGCGTTCAGTACCGCGAGGACGACTTCGGCTTCAGCACACCGACGGACGCCGGTCGCGTCCAGGTACTCGAGCACGATGCCAGAATCAGCGGCGAGGGCCCGCAGCCCGGCGGGGATCTGAGGACTTTGCGCCACGGGTCAGTCCGACCAGGTGATGAGGCCGGGGACGAACGGATCGGCGAGTGCCGGGTGGCACGGCAGCACGCGGGCGACGAGGACCGCGTCGATACCGGCTTCGCGCGGAACCTGCACGCTGTAGTGGACGCGGCGGTCGCGTCGTCCTTCGAATTGGGTGGCTATCGGGTACGGCTCGTGATGAATAGGTGCGACCCAGAGTTGCACGGTGACGTCCTTTGGTTCCAGGGAACCGAGGTCCGCCACGATCTCGGCGTGCACTGTGCCGCCTGGGGCAACGGTGACCGACGGGACGGTGACCCGGATGGCAGGCCACTCGGCGGAAAGCCGTTCGAGTGACGACGCGAGGTCTCGCGTGAGCGCGCTGTCGCGCGCCGCGAGCCGGCGTTCACGGCGGACACAAGGCAGGTAGAAGGACTCGACGTAGTCGCGCACCATGCGGTGCGAGTGCCACGTCGGGGCGAGGGTCGCCATCGACTCGCGAACCGAGGCCAACCAGGCACGAGGCAGGCCCTCGGCGTCGCGGTCGTAGAACGTCGGAATGATCTGGTGCTCCAGAGCGTCGTACAAGGACTCGGCGTCGCTCGCGTCCTGCGCCTCGAGGTCCTCATAGTGCCTGCCGGTCCCGATGCACCAGCCGATAGGTGCCAAGGTGGGGTCCGCATCGTTCCAGACCTCGTCCCACCAGCCGTCCAATGTGCTGAGGTTCAAAGCACCGTTGACTCCCGCCTTCATGCCGCCGATGCCGCACGCCTCGAGCGGCCGCCGAGGAGTGTTCAGCCACAGGTCGACGCCCCGCGAGAGCGCCCGGTCCATCGTCACGTCGAAGTCCTCAATGAAGACGACCCGGTGCTCGAGATGTCGTTGGTGCCGGAACTCGATGACCTGGCGCAACAGTTCCTTTCCGAACTCGTCGCGGGGGTGCGCCTTGCCGCCGAAGATGATCTGGACCGGCCGGTCCGGATCACCGAGGATGCGTGCGAGGCGGTCCGGGTCTCGCAGGAACAGCGTGGGACGTTTGTACGCGACAAAGCGCCCGACGAAACCGATGGTGAGCGCGTCCGCGTCCAAGATTGCATCGGCGGCCGCGAGATGCGTCTTGTCGGCGCCGCGACGGGCGAGCTGCTCGTTGCGGCGGACCCGGGTGAACTCGATGAGCCGGGCGCGCGCCCGGCACCGCGCATCCCACAGCCCTTCGTCCTCGGTCCCCAGCAGCTCCTTCCACGAATCTGGTGATCCCGGAGTCGTCTTCCAGCTCGGGCCGAGCCGGCGGTCGAGAAGCTCCTCGACCTCGGTAGAGATCCATGACTTGAAATGGATGCCGTTGGTGACATGTCCGATCGGAACCTCGCTCAAAGGCAACCTCGGCCAAAGCCCACCCCACTGGTTACGAGTCACCGCCCCGTGCAACCGGCTCACTCCGTTGCGAGCGCCAGACAGCCGGAGGGCGAGCACCGTCGGGCAGAAAGAGTCGGACGGGTCATCGGGCCTGTAGCGGCCCAGTGAGCTCAGCGTCTCGAGGTCGGTCCGGAGCTGCTTTGCGAGCGGGGCGAGGTACCGATTGGCCAGTTCGGCGGGGAAGTAGTCATGCCCGGCAGCGACCGGCGTATGGGTCGTGAACAGCATCCCCGGTGCCGCGGCCACGCGTGCTTCGGCGAAGGAGAGCCCGTCGCGGGTCATCACCTGGCGGAGGCGCTCCAGCGCGGCAAAAGCGGAGTGGCCCTCATTCAGGTGTGCCATCTCGGGCTCGTGGCCGAGAGCCGAGAGCGCGCGTACGCCACCGACACCGAGCACGAGCTCCTGCTGGATGCGGGTCTCCTCGTCGCCACCGTAGAGCCTGGCTGTTATGCGACGGTCGGTCCGTCGATTCGGCTTGATGTCGGTGTCGAGAAGATACAGCCGGTTCCGTCCGACGGGCACGGTCCATACCTGGGCGACCACGTCACGTCCCGGCAGAGGGACCTTGACCCGCACAGGACGAGCCATGGCGTCGTGCGCTAGCTCGACGGGAAGCCGCTCGAAGTCGAGAACCTCCCATGACTCTTGCTGCAGGCCGTTGTCGTCCAGCCACTGATGCGATGTCTCTCGGTAGAGCAGGCCGACGCCGACCAGTGGAACGCCGAGCGCGCTCGCTGACTTGAGGAATTCACCGGCGACCGCACCGAGGCCGCCCGCGTAAACAGGTAGCGAGTCGGTGAGGGCGAACTCCGCTGCGAAAAAGGCGACCTCAAAACCGCGGTCCTTCTTGTGCGTTTGCGGGAACCAGGTCCTGGTAGGGTTCGCCTCGTAGGCGATTGCGCTGTCGACGACCGCGGTCGCCAGCGCCGCGAGTTCCGGATCGGACGCGAGCCGATCTTCCACCGTCGCCCGTCCCAGGCCGTTCAACAGGCGAAGCGGCCATTCGAGGGCAGACGGCCCGGCGGCGGGGTCGAGGCGCGCGAAAAGCGCACGCGTGCGCGCTTGCCAGGTCCACCGCAGGTTCATTGCAACGCCCAGGAGGTCTTCGAACCCCACGACCTGTCGTCGCGACCTTTTAGGAGCTGACCGACGGACCGTGATCTCACACCTCCTTGGCGTCATGATCGCACGGGAGGACGCCGCATGCTGGCGCATGGCCGATGCCGACCAGGTCGCTTCGCCCTGTGTCGAGTCGCAAGGCGTGGCACGGGTAGCAGGGACCTTCCTGAAGGTGTAGAGAGCCACTCAGTTCGGGCGCGCCATTCTCGAATCCAAAAGGTGAGTCTCCGGTTGGAAGCAAAGGCGAACTGGACTTGTGGTCAGAGCGAAACAACAGCGTGCCGTCTCGACGGCGGACTCGTCATTGGCGCTTGCCGGCGCGGTGGCAGTTCGGCCAAGAGGTCGCCGGTGGCAGCCGCAATGCTCCGGACCGCCTTTTCGAAAGCCACCTCGGTTGCCGCCGACGTGGTCTTCACTCCACTGACCTTGCGCACGTACTGCAGGGCCGCAGACTCGATTTCCTCAACTGTCGCTTCTGGGTCCAGCCCTCGGAGCGTCGTGATGTTCCGGCACATGCCGTCAGGTTAGACATCATGGGCGAGCATCACTGCTTCTCATTCAAATGGCACGAGGCTTGCCCATCGGACCGCAGTGCGACGCGGGGCTGCCTGGTCGCAAGGTCCCACGGGGTTTCGGCCGCCGAGCCACGCCGGCATTGTCGCCAACGCGTTGCATGCCGGTTCGCGCGCGTCGAACCCCTGGCGGTCGCGTCGGGCTCCGCTCGGCGAATTCTAATCTTGCACCCAGCATAAACACAGGAAACGCGCTTAGCCTCCAATGGGCGCCACCCCCCGGCGCGCAAAGGAGCGTTACGTGTTCTCGCTTGGCTACGCCTGGAACGAGCTTCGCC
>Ga0224554_1001044_pt1 | contig 19314 bp, 13 predicted proteins | sample 714S22024metaG_FD_180666 | JGI IMG/M metagenome (GOLD analysis project Ga0224554, IMG submission 180666) | Peat soil microbial communities from Stordalen Mire, Sweden - 717 S2 20-24 | ecosystem: Environmental > Terrestrial > Soil > Wetlands > Peat | place: Sweden: Norrbotten County, Stordalen...
TTCCTTTGCCTTCAACGCCTTCGCTCTCCACCTAGATTTTTCCGCCGTGCATTTCAATCAGCCTTTTGGTCAGGGCCAGTCCCAAGCCGGTGCCTTGCTGCTGCCGGCCGTAGGACGAATCCACCTGCTCGAACTCTTTGAACACGCGCTCCTGGTCATTCGCTTTGATGCCGATGCCCGTGTCCGTGACCGCTATTCTCAAAAACGAATCGCCGGCGTTTGCGTTGTGGCTGTCGGCAGCCACCAAAACTTTCCCGCCGTCCGGGGTGAACTTGATCGCGTTGCTCAACAGATTATACATGACCTGCTTGAACTTCGCCTCGTCCGCGAACAGCGACGGCAAATTTTCCGCCACTTTTGATTCAAGCAGAATGTGTTTTTTGTTGGCCAGCGTTTTGACAATCGTTTCCACTTCTGACAACGCCTTCGCGACGCTGAATGTGTTGCGCATCAGTTCCACGCGCCCGGCCTCGACTTTCGCCAGATCGAGAATGTCGTTGATGAGCTGGAGCAGGTGGCGTCCGCTGTTGAGAATGTTGTTGCTGTATTTTAATTGCCGGTCGTTCAGCTCGCCGAACGTCTTGTCGGCGAGGATTTCTGAAAAGCCGATGATGGCGTTGAGCGGCGTGCGCAACTCATGGCTCATGTTGGCGAGGAACTGGCTCTTGGCGAGATTCGCGGCCTCGGCGGCGTCCTTGGTGTGTTGAATGGCGGCTTCGGCCAGGCGGCGCAGCGTGGTGTCCTTGAAAATACCGTCGGCACACATGATTCCCCCGTGCGGGCGCGTGGCCAGCGCACGGTTGTGCAGCCAGATCCATTCGCCGTCCTTCCGGCAGATGCGGTATTCCACGTCGAACCTCTCGCCCTCGGAGAAAAGTTTCTGATAAGCCTGCCCGACGCGCGCCGCGTCCTCCGGGTGAATCCGGTCCAGCCACAGATGCCCGCCGAGCAATTCTTCCGCACTGAAACCCAGCACCTTGACGGCATTGCCGCTGATGTAAGTCAAGTCCCGGTTTGAATCCGCCGTCCAGACCACGTCCGGGATGTGATCAATGAGCGAACGGTATTTTTCCTCGCTCGCGCGCAGGGCCTGCTCGGACTGTTTGCGCTGCGTGATGTCCTGGATCACCGCCTGAAATTCCCGCGTGTCGCCCTTTTCCTCAAAGAGACGCCGGACGCGGTATTGATGCCACACCACGAGTTTGTCCGGCGCATGCAGGCGATGGTCGAACGAAACCACCGGTTCATCCGCCGGCAGCGAGTTGATATAGCTTAACGGAACGGCGGCGTCCTCCTCGGAAAGGGTTTGGAAGAAATTTGTGCCGATCAATTCGTCGCTCCGTTTGCCGTGGAAGCGGCAGAACGCTTCATTGACAAACGTGAGCAGGCCGTCCGGCTTGAACCGGCAGATCAAGTCCGTCTGATCCTCCACCACCGCGCGAAAACGTTTTTCACTATTCGACACGGCGCGCTCCGCAGTCCGGCGTTCGGCGGCGGCGGCGGCCAGCAGCATGTTGGTGACCGCCAGGATCCCGATGTAACTGCCGATCAGCATCAGGCTGTCCCGCTCGGTATTGGTCACGAACGGCCCGATGCCTTGGAGCAGCGAATAGATGGCCAGCACCGACACCAGCAACGTTCCAGTGGTTGCGCCGCGCTGGCCAAAGCGCAATGCGCCCCAGACGAGAAAGGGAAACGGCAGGTAGGCCAGCGGATAATTTTGAATCCCATAGACAAACCATGAATTAAAGGAAATCAGCGTGCCACAGATCAAACCCGCGCCGCAGATGATGGCCTCGGCAATCAACTTGCCGTTCCAGCGAAGGGCCGACGGCGTGGCCCAGGTGATGATGAACGGCGCGACCACCAGCCCGGCCAGCGCATTCGGCACCCACCACACCAGGGTGATGGAAAATAAATTGTCCCACGCCACCGCGCCACTGTAGGCGAGGCTCACGACATTGAACGCCGCGTTGACCGTTGTGCCCACAAAGCAGGCCAGCACGATGTAGCCGGTCGCATCGCGCGTCCGCTCCATCGCATTGTCGAAGGCGATAAACCGTTTAAGCAGGTAAGCGCAGACGATGGCGCCCATGGTGTTGCCAACGGCCGTGCCGAGCGTGAAAAAACCGAACGGCATTCCGTTCATGGACGAAAACAGCACCGCGCCCAAAGCCACGCCCGGCCAGAACCGATAGCCAAACAGCAGGATGGCGGCGAATGCGATGCCCGCCGGCGGCCAGACCAGCGCCACGCTGCCGGAAAGAAACGAGGACTCTTTGCCGGCCAGCCCGCCGATGAAGTAAAGCGCGATGAGCAGCACCACGCGCGTGAGCGTCGTCAACTTTTGATGTTGCATCCATTTTACCATGATCAACTCCCGGCTGCCTTTGCCTGATCCAGCACTTCCCGCAATTTGTGCGCCAGCGCGGACGGCGTGAACGGCTTTTGCAGCAGCGCCACGCCCGGATCCAACACGCCTTGATGGACGATGGCATTCTCGGTGTAGGCGGAGGTGAAAAGAATTTTGGTTTGCGGATACATCACCCGCACGCGGTCGGCCAGTTCTTTGCCGCTCATGTGCGGCATCACCACGTCGGTGAACAGCAGATCAATGCGTCCGGTGTTCGGTTGATGACACAGGCTCAAGGCTTCGATGCCATGGCCGGCCGTCAAAACGGCGTAACCGAGCCGGCGCAACAAGGTCGCCGCCATCTCCCGCAACGCCGGATCGTCCTCGACCAGCAGGATGCTTTCCATCCCGCGCGGCAAATCCGGCGAGTCCAACCGCTCGATGGGAATCTCCGCCGGCGGCTCCACTTGCGGCAGATAGATTTTGAAGGTGGTGCCCCGGGCCGGCTCGCTATAAACGCTGATATGACCGCCGCTTTGTTTGATGATGCCGTAACAGGTGGACAATCCCAAACCGGTTCCCTGCCCGATTCCCTTGGTGGAAAAAAACGGCTCGAACACGCGCGCCTTGACGCCCTCGCTCATGCCGGTGCCGGTGTCCGTGATCGCCAGCATCACATAGTTGCCCGGCTTCAATTCAGGATAACGGCCCACGCTGTCCTGGTCGAACGAGACGTTGGCGGTTTCCAGCATGAGTTTGCCGCCGTTGGGCATGGCGTCGCGCGCGTTGATGACCATGTTGATGATCACCTGCTCGATCTGTCCGGCGTCCGCCTTCACCGCTTGCAGGCCGGGGGCGGGAACAATCTGCATATTCACCTCACCGCCCATGAGATGATGAAACATTCCTTCCATGCCCGCGACCACCCGGTTTAGATCGAGGATTTCCGGCCGCAGAAATTGTTTGCGGCCATACGCCAGCAGTTGCTGGGTCAGCAGGGCGGCCCGGTCGGCGCCCTTGATGATTTCGGTTGCGTTTTTGGCCAGCGGACTGCCGGCGGGCAGATCGCCGAGCAGCAATTCACTCTGGCCGATGATGGCCGTCAGGATGCTGTTGAACTCGTGCGCCACGCCGCCCGCCAGTTTGCCGACGGTTTCCATTTTCTGGGATTGAAGCAATCTGGCTTCGAGCTGTTTGCGCTCGGTGATGTCGCGCCAGTTGACCACCACGCCCACGCACTGGCCGTCAATCCGCTGCGGCAAACTGTATCGCTCCATCATGCGGCCGTCCTTGCATTCAATCACCTCAAAGGTTTCGGCTTCCGGGTCGGACAGCGATTTTCTTATTTGTTGGAGGAATGTTTCGGGGTCTTTGAGCTGCTGGCTGACGAAAGGCACCATTTCCGCGCTGTCCCGTCTTTCCAAAAGTTCCGCTGGAAATTGCCACAAGGCGGCGAACTTGGCGTTCAACGACATCAGGTTGCCTTTGAGATCCATGGCCAGGATTCCGTCCGTCGTTGATTCGAGCGTGGCGTTGAGCAGCGAAAGCGATTTGGCAAGTTCCTGGGTGCGCTCCGCGACCCAGCCCTCCAGCTCTTCCATTTTACGCCGGGACTGCCGGTGCAGCCACCATTTTTCCGTGAGCGCGTGCGCCAGTTGCAGCGCTTCCACCGTGTCAAACGGCTTTTTGAGGATGAGCAGCCCGTCGTGCTGGCCAAGTTTTTCAAACATCTCGCCCCAGGAATAATCGGAGTAGGCGGTGCAGAGGACAATCTGGAGATCGGGATCCAGCTCCCAGATTTTCCGGGTGGTTTCCACGCCGTCCATGCCCGGCGGCATCCGCACGTCCACAAACGCCATCGCATAAGGCCGCCCGGCGGCCAGCGCCTGCTGCACCCGCAGCACGCCGTCCTGTCCCTGATAAGCCGAGTCAATTTCATAGCGGATTTGCTGGGCCATCCCGCCTTGCGGGACCGGCTTCCCGAACAATTCCACCTCGGCCACATCCAAAGCTGCGGCGGCGATGGTGGGCGGGGAAAGAATTTTGCGGAAATCATCGTGGATCGCATGATTGTCATCAATGATCAGAATCCGGCGGTTTTTTTCGGCGGACGGATTATTCATTTGAGCCTCCGTTGGTGGAGCACGGCAAATCCAGGGTGAACGTTGCGCCGTTGCCAATGCCGTCGCTCTGCGCGGCCAGCGAGCCGCCCATTTCCTTGGCCGCCAGCGCGCCGCTGTGCAGGCCGAAGCCGTGGCCGTCCTTGCGCGTGGTGAAACCGTGGTTGAAGATGCGGGTCAGATTTTCCGGCGGAATGCCGATGCCGTTGTCCGCCACGGATATTTTGACGCGGCCTTCGCCGTTGGCCAGGCGCACCGTCAACCGCCGTTCCGCGCGCCCCGACTCTTCGCAGGCGTATTTGGCGTTGCGAATCAGGTTCACCAGGATTTGCAGGACCCGGTGCTTGTCAACATTGATCGGCGGCACGTCTGCAAATTCGCGGATGACTTCCACACGGTGGCGATCCAGCGCGCCGATGTTCATGCGCAGGCCGTCCTCCACCAGATCGCGGAGGCTGATGATTTCCTTGACGCCGGAAACCCGCGCGTAACTTTGCTGCATGCTCACAACATCCTTGATGTGTTCGATGTTCTTCACCAGCAAATCCAGTTCGTGAACGGCCGTCTCCTGGTCGGCCAGAAGCTGTTCCGAAAGCTGTCCCAGATAAACGGGCAACTGCCGCCCCTTGGCGTCGCTGGTGATGAACGTCCCCAGATCGTGCTCATGTTCGCGCAACATGGCCGAGACCTTGGCGAGATTGGCGGCCTTGGATTTCTTGACGCTGTCAACGACCAGGCTGGCCGAGACATTGACGCTGTTCAGCACGTTGCCGATGTTGTGCAGGACGTTGGTCGCAATTTCCGCCATGCCCGCCTGCCGGGAGGATTCGAGCAGCCGTTTGTGCGTCTCCTCAACCTTGGCTTCGGCATTCTTCAGGTCGGAAATATCCCGGGAAGTGCCGAAGGTGCCGATGATTTCACCATTCTGGTTGCGCCACGGCACCTTCGTGGTCATAAACCAGAGGCTGCTGCCATCGGGACAAACCGTCTGTTCGATTTTCCCCAGCAACGGCCGGCCGGTGCGCATGATCTCCTGCTCATCCTGGTTGAAAGACCCGGAGCGTTCGCCGCCATAAGTGTCGGCGTCGGTTTTGCCGATGACATATTCGCGGAACCGGTCGAGGCTCGCCAGATGGGCCGGCAATTGCTCCGCGCCCTCGCCGGGATGCGCCGCGTGATGCCGGCTCAAGGCGACCCTGAACAAGTTGGCCGCCTCTGACCGGCTCACATTCACCAGCCGCGATTGCGTGTCCTTGAAAAAAATGGAGTCGGGCGAACTGTCCAGCAGCGTCCGCAACAGGTCGCGTTCATAAGCCAGTTCCGCCTCGGTTTGCATGAGGGCGGTGATGTTCTTGGAGATGCCGAACGTGCCGATGACCTGGCCGTCTTTATCGCGGAGCGGCATTTTATTCGTCAGCACCCAGGTTGTCCGCCCGTCTTTCCAAACCTCTTTTTCCACCCGGCCGATCAGCGGACGGCCCGTGCGGATGATTTCCTGTTCGTCCTCAAAGGCGGGCCGGGCGTGCGCTTCCGTAAAAAAGTCAAAATCACTCTTGCCCACCAGTTCATCCGCGCTCTGCAAACCAAAATTCACCGCCTGGGCTTTGCTGGTTTTGATAAAACAGGATTGCGCATTCTTGAAATAAATCTGATCCGGCGAATTATCAAGCAGCGAACGCAGCAAATCGCGCTCGTAGGACAACGCGGCCTCGGCCGCCTTGGAGTCGGTAACGTCAAAAAGAATTCCCTGCGAACCCGCGATTTTTCCGTCGGCGCCATAGACCGCCGATTTGACGGTATGATAAAAACTCCGCTTGCCATCCGAACCCTGGTATTCATCCTCCACAATAATTTGCCGGCCCGTTTGCATGATCAAATCATGGTAGCTCTTGCCTTGCGATTCCAACTGGTCGGACACGGGGCGACGGTTGGCCTGTGTCGCCGGCATGGCAGCCACCAGTTCGGACGCCGTTTTGCCCAGAATTTGATCCGGCAACATTTCCATGATCCGGCAGAACGACGAGTTGACAAAGACGTAACGGCCCTCCGCGTCCTTGCGGAAAACGGCGGCGGGCATTTGATCCACCAGCGAATGGTAAAGCGCCTGCGACTCGCGCAATTCATGGTTGGTTTTTCCCACTTCCGCAGTGCGCTGGACGACGCGCTGGTCGAGCTCGGCATTCATGCGCTCGAGCATCCGGCGGCGACGGTTGACCTGACGCAGACGCAGCGATACGAAAGACGCGAGGGCGGCCACCAGCAGGGCGATTGCCGCGAGGCGGAACCAGAGGGTCTGGTAGAACTGCGGCAGCATCGTCAGCGACAGGGTCGCGCCGGCCTCGTTCCACACGCCGTCGTTGTTGCAGGCCAGCACGCGGAACGTGTAACTGCCCGGGGCAAGGTGGGTGTAAAGCGCACTGCGGTTGTGACCCGCTTCGACCCAGCCGGGATCGTAACCTTCAAGCTGGTAGCGAAAACGGAGCCGCTGCGGCGCAATCAGGCTCAGCGCGGTGTAGCGAATCTCGAGGCGGTTGACGCCCGCCGGAATTGAAACCACCGGGCCGGGCGGCAGCGGATGATCATCGGCCACAATACTCTCGATCATGACCGGCGGCGGCTGGCTGTTGACCTGAAGGAGATGCGGGTCAATGACTGCCACGCCCTGGTCGGTCGCCATCATGAGGCGACCGTCGGCCAGGCGAACCGCCGACGGACCGCCTGAACCGGAACAGGACGCGCTCAAAAGTCCGTCGGCCCGCCCGAAGGTCAGGCAGTTGAGGCTGGGGATGGCTCCGCTGTCAATTTCGGCAAATTCCGATTTGCGGATGCGCGCGATGCCGCGGCCGCTGCTGACCCAGAGCGAGCCGAGGTTGTCGTCAAGCACGCTGTAGAGCGTGTCATCCACCATGCCAACGCGAGTATCGTAGCTCCGCGCCTCTCCACCTTTCCAACGGATGAGAGCCTGGCCTTCCGTGGCGAGCCAGATTGTGCCATCAGGCTCTTCAGTTAATTCCCGGACGACGACGGGCTGCGGCACACCGCCAACGGCTGCGAGTTGCCAGGTGCGGTCGGCGCGGCGCTCATAGAGACCTTTGCTGGTTCCCATCAACAGCCGGCCGTTACTCATGCGCTTGAGCAGCCACACGGTTTCGGGCGCGAAATTTGTCGCCTCGGGCACGGGCACAATCTGGCCGTCGCGCAGTTGCAATAAGCCGCGTTTCGAGATGCCGATGAGCAGGGTGCCATCGTCATCCGCAAGCATCGCGGTGACGGGGCGGCTTGAGACGACGCCCGGCTGGTAGACGAACGTGGTGACATTGGTGTCTTTCAGCCGGTGGAGCGAACTGCCACGGGTGCCGAGCCACATTGCGCCATCTGGCGCTTCATAGATTACGGCGACGGTCTCTTGCGAAAGCTGCGCCACTGGAGCGTAGTGCGTGAAGACGCCGTCCTGCAGGCGGCTGACCCCGTCGGCCCAACTGCTGGCCCACACGGTGCCGGCGCGGGTTTGGGTTACGGCAAGGGTCAGCCCGCCGCCGATGCCATCCTTCATCGGCATCGTATAAGCGCGGCGGTCCGTCAACCGGCACAAACCGGCGGACGTGCCGATCCAGAGACAGCCCTCGCGATCTTCCAGCAAGGCGTCAACCATCCCCAGCTTCTTGCCGTTGTGATCGGCGTAGGGAACCGCCTGGCCGGCGGAGCAGCGATCAAGCCCGTTGACCGAGCCAATCCAAAGATTGCCGGCGCGATCAACGAGCGTCGTGCTGGTGCGCAGGCTGGAAAGGGCGCCATTTTGTTCAAACGGGACGAAGCGTTCGCCCTCGAGCCGCAGTAGGCCGTTTTGCGTCACGGCGATGAGATGCCCCTCGGCGTCTTCGCGCAGCATCTCGAGCCGTTGCGCGGGCAGGCCCTGCGCGCGGCCGAAGCGCGTGAACTTGCCATCCTGGTAGCGGAGCGCTTCGGAGCCGGCGGCCAGCCAGACTGCCTTTTGCCGGTCAACGAAGATGGTGCGCAGACCGATCATGTTGTAAGCCGAGGTGTCAATGTCGTTGACGAACTTGCCATTAACCCAGCGCGTAATGCCGTCCTGGCTGCCAATCCAAAGCGAACCGTCGGGGGCCACGCAAACGGCATTGACGGTTCCGGTTTTGCTTTTCACGCCATCGGCCTGGCCGTAGGCGGTGAACCGGCCGTTCTGATACCGCGCGAGGCCGAACGAGGTGCCGATCCACAGGCTGCCGTCGGCGGTCTCGGCGAACGAGGTGATCTGGTCGTTCGGCAGCCCGGGCGTGTTGTGGCTGGTGAAAATCGTGAACGTCAGTCCGTCGAAACGCGCGAGGCCCTGCTGTGTGCCCACCCAGAGGTAGCCGTCGCGCGTCTGGAATATCTGCTTGATCGAATTGTGCGGGAGGCCATCCTCGGCGTCCCAGCGGCTGGCGATGTAGTCGGCGGGCTTTTCCGCCGGATTGAGTGCGAAGGCGCGCGGGGCGGCGAGCGTGGCGACCAGCAACATCCACCGGGCAGAGGGAACCCGGAATTGGTTGAACCAGTTTCTGACTCCAGATTTGATTTTGCCGATGGGTGGTTTTGATTGCATGGGCTTTATTCAGAGTCAGGGGGATTTTGATTGACCGTCACGCCTTGTTTCCGAAGGAGAGCGGTGTCCGTTTCATCATCCAGCATGGCGCGCACTTTGCGGGCGAGGGTGGCGGGCGTATAAGGTTTGGCCAGAAACGCCACTCCGTCCTCCAGCACACCATGGTGCGCAATGGCGTCGTCCGTGTAACCGGATGTAAAAAGAATTTTCAGGCCGGGATAAATGGTCTTCAGCCACTCGGCCATCACCTTGCCGTTCATCTGCGGCATGATGACATCGGTGACCACCAGGCGAATCGGCGATCCTTTATATTCGCGCGCCATGTGCAACGCATCCTGCCCGTTGTTCGCGCGCACCACGCGGTAGCCTTGCGCCTCCAAAATGCTGCAGGCCAGATGACGCACGGACGAATCGTCTTCCACGAGCAGCAAGGTTTCCGTTCCGCGCGGCGGCGGGCTGGTGGCGATGGGCTGGGCTGGTGCGTCCATCGCCTGCTCGACGCGCGGGAAATAAATCTTGAAGGTCGTGCCTTGGCCCGGTTCGCTTTGCACTTCGATGTGGCCGCCACATTGCTGGACGATGTTCTGGCAGGTGGCCAGGCCCAGGCCGGTGCCTTTGCCCTTGGGCTTCGTCGTGAAGAACGCCTCAAACACGCGCGCTTTGACTTCGTCGGTCATGCCGGTTCCCGTGTCGCTGACGCTCATCATCACATAGTCGCCGGGAGTTGCGCCCGTGTGTGTCCGCGTGTGGTTTTCATCCAGCGTGACGTTGCTGGTGGCGATGGTCAGCTTGCCGCCGTTGGGCATGGCGTCGCGCGCGTTGACGACCAGATTCATCAGCAGTTGCCCGATGTAGCCGGGGTCGGCCTTGATGCGCCCGATCTCCTTTCCGGGAACCATCGTCATGACGATGTGCTCGTCAATGAGCCGGTTCAGCATTTTACCCAGGTCGGTCACCACGTCATTGAGGTCGAGCACGAGGAGCTGCACCGTCTGTTTGCGGCCGAAGACGAGCAGTTGCCGCGTCAACCCGGCGGCCCGCTCCGACGCGTGCCGGATCTCCCCGGCGTATTTTTGCAGCGGACTGTCCGGGTCAAGGTCGGCCATGATCAAATCGCTGTAACCCGTGATGACCGCGAGGATGTTGTTGAAGTCATGCGCCACGCCGCCCGCGAGATGGCCGACCACCTCCATTTTTTGCGCCTCGATCAACTGCGCCTCCAGTTGCTTGTTGGCGGCCCGGTCTTCGACTTCCTGCATGGCGCGGCGCACCGCCGGGACCAGCCGGGTAAGCCGTTCCTTGAGGACATAATCCGTCGCGCCGTTCTTGAGCAAATCCACGGCCCGATCCTCGCCCAGCGTCCCGGACACGAAGATTAACGGTATGGCCGGCCAGCGGGCGTGTGTGATTTTCAAGACAGATGTCCCGTCAAATGTGGACAGCGAAAAATCCGAAAGGATCAGGTCAATGCCGTCGCGTTCGAGCGCCGCCACAAATTCTTCGCGGGTTTGCACGCGCGTGGTCGCACAGGCGACACCGCCGGCTTCCAAAGTGGATTGAACGAGCGCGGCATCGTCCGGGTCGCCTTCCAAATGCAATATGTGCAGCGGCAGCTTCATTAATGATCGTTTTGCAGCAATTATGCTGCCATTTAGACGCCTTATTTGCCGCTGCGGCGGGTCATATATCAGCTTGAAATTCAGTTTCTTATTTCGGGCTATGCGGTCACATATGCACAGAACCTATGCAAGGCTGCCATGGGGTGTTCCCCCCAGTCCCTCAAATCAGACTGGATTCCGGCCCGCTCTTGGGCAGTGGCCTGGTTTGCCGCCGGAATGGAACGCCGGGCGCCGTCCCGGCCAGTTGAAGCAAAGGTTTTTCGAGTCGGGACGGTGCCCGGCGTTCCAAACCATGCCACCACCTTTTTCCCGGCAGTGTCCTAATCTTAATCCTGCTCTTAATCCTAATCCGGGCTGGATTGATTATGATTATGATTACGAATCTGGATTAGGACACCAACTTGTTCCCTGACAGCTTGACGATTGAATCCCGTGTGTTCCAAGCTGGAGCCGTCAGACAAACGCACCGTGCATCAAGAAACGAACAACCATTCCAATTTGCAGTTCCCGCCGAATTTTGTGTGGGGAACCGCGACCTCGCCGACACAGGTCGAAGGGCGCATCGCCAACGAGTGGACAAATTTCACCGCGCGCGACGGCGGCAACTGCCACGTCGCCTGCGACAACTATCATCGCTACCCCGAAGACATCGAATGGATGGTCAAGCTCGGCGTGAAGGCCTACCGCATGGGCATCGAATGGTCGCGCCTGCAATCCGCCCCCTTCGCACCGCTTGATGAAACCGAACTCGTGCGCTATTGCGATATTTTAGACCGCCTGAAAATCGCGGGCATCACGCCGATGGTCGTGCTGCACCATTTTTCAAATCCCGACTGGATTTCCGCGAACGGCGGCTGGCTCAATCGCGCGACCGTCGCCGCCTTCGTTGATTACGTCACCAAACTGGCCGCCGCCCTGCGCGGGCGCGTCCGCATTTGGAACACGTTCAACGAGCCGGACACCTACGCATCCTGCACCTACCTCATCGGCGAGTTTCCGCCGTTCCGCAAATGGCGGTTCAAATCATTTTTCACCGTCATCCGAAACATGGCCGGCGCGCACTTGAAAATTTGCGAAATAATCCGGCGGATGGGCAGCGATTGCGGCCCGGTCGAAGTTGGCTTTTCCAAGAACTGGACTTTTTTCCAGCCGTTCCACAAAGCCTCGCCCTGGGACCACGCGCTCGCCGCCGCCAGCCACGCGGCCTTCAACCGTTTTGTCCTCCGCAGCTTTCTCGGCGGACGCCGCAAGGGAGCCTCCACTTTTATCGGCCTTAATTATTATGGCCGTGTCCGGTTCCGGCATTGCCAGCCGCTGATTCCCACCTTCGGCCACGCCCACGAAGCGCTCGTCAAGATGGGCGTCGTCTGTGACGATATGTTTGAACGGCATCCTGCCGGCATGGAACTCGCCCTGCTGAAATTGCAGCAACAATTCAATCTGCCCATTTACATCACCGAACACGGCGCGGCCTCCACCGACGAGGAATTTCGCGAACGCGACCTCAAGGAAAATCTCGCCGCCTTGCACCGCGCCATCGGGCGCGGCGCGGATGTGCGCGGATTTTTTTACTGGTCGCTGCTCGACAATTTCGAGTGGCAGTTCGGCTACTCGAAAAAATTCGGCCTGATCGAAGTGGACTTTTCCGACCAAAAACTTCCGCGCAAAATGAAAAAGCTCGGCCACATCTACCGCCAGGTCTGCGCGGAAAATTCGGCTCCGAAACCTGAAAGGCCCGCATTCAATCATCCGGCGCAAAGTTAGCTTCGCGCCGGACAATCCCCGGCATCCCGCTTAAGCGGCCAAATTTATTACCAACTGGTTTTTCCGCCGTTGCCGACCGCTCCGGCTTTGAAGTTAGAATTGGAGCGAGCGAAGGGATTCGAACCCTCGACACTCACGTTGGCAACGTGATGCTCTACCAGGCTGAGCTACGCTCGCTTCCAGAAGACAGTCGTGAATCTAGTCAAACGCGCCGGATTTGCAAGCCTCATTTCAGACCAGCTTGCTCCCCAGCGTCGCGCGGATCACCTTCAACAAATCGTCGTGGTCAATCGGCTTGTGGAAAAACGCCACCGCCCCGCCGGCAACCGCGCGCTCCTTGTTCCGCGCGTCCTCGCCGCCGGTGATGATGATGACGGGGATTCTCTTGGCCTCGTCCAGCCGGTGAAACCATTCCATGATGCGGAAACCGTCCCACTCCACGCCGCCCACGTCCGGCGGAAAACTCACGTCCAGCAAAATCAAATCCGGATGTTCCCTGCGCGCCGCCGCCACCGCCTCCGAACCGTCCAGTGCCGTGAAGACCTGATAGCCCGCGCCCTGCAATTTCAGGGAAATGGTTTTCAGGATGATCTCGTTGTCATCCACCACCAGGATTTTTTTTGCCGGTTCAGCGCTCATAACAAGTTGTCTTTGACCATGGATTGCGTTCCCTCTGACAATCAATAATCCAACCCTATCAAAATGCAGCCGAAGAGGGAAAGCACAATTTCTCCGGCTTTGACTTTTCCTCCGGCCACTGTGCTAGACTGCCCGCGTGAGCAACACGTTCTACGCGCCCGGCGAACAGCGCGCCGCCAAGGTCAACGACCTCTTCGCCGCCATCGCGCGGCGCTACGATTTGATCAACGACCTCCAAAGCTTCGGCCTGCACCGCCTCTGGAAACGCCGCGTCGTCGAACTCGCCGCTGTGAAACCCGGCGACCGCGCGCTCGATTTATGCTGCGGCACCGGCGACCTCGCGCTCGCGCTCGCGCAACGCGGCGCGGAAACCACCGGCCTCGACTTCAGCCCGCAAATGCTCAACGTGGCGAAACAGAGAAGTCAGAAGTCCGAAGTCAGAAGCCAGAAGCCGGATTCCGAACTCCGAACTCCGAACTCTGGCTTCCGACCTCCGATTTTCTGTCAGGGTGACGCGCAGCAGCTTCCCTTTCCCGAAAATTCCTTCGACGCTGTGACCGTCGGTTACGGCCTGCGGAATTTGACAAGCTGGGAACGCGGCCTGGACGAAATGTTCCGCGTCGCCAAACCGGGCGCGCGCCTGATTGTTCTGGATTTTGGCAAGCCGGCGAATCGGCTCTGGCGGAAAATTTATTTCGCGCACCTGCGCTGCTCCGTGCCGCTCATCGGGCTTTTATTTTGCGGCAATGCGTCGGCTTACGCCTACATTCTCGAATCGCTGAAACATTATCCGGCGCAACTGGCCGTCGCCGAAAAAATGCGCGCGTTGAAACTCGCCAACGTCTGCGTCATCAACCTGCTCGGCGGCGCGATGGCCATCAATTACGGGAAGAAGCCCGTGTGAATGCGCCTCATGCTTTTTTCTTCCGCGCGTGATGTCGTTCAAGGACGGCTTGAATCAATTTGGAATCCAAACGGACATTTGTTTGCTGAAGCCGGGCGATGGCGGCCGGCAAATCAATCAGCCCGCGAATCGAAGCCTGTTCAATCAAACCCAAAGTTCCCACCACGGCCAGACCGCATTGCACGGCGGCGCGGCGTCCGGCCAGATCATCCATCAGCACGGCGACGGCGTGGATTTCCTGCGCGAGACTGATGGCTTCCAATTCACCGCGATCCACATCGAGGCCGGTTTGCAAATGATGCGGGCTTTGGACGGCAATCCAGCCGGGCATGGCATCCGCCCATTGTTTGACGGGCAAGGGCGTGTTGGGCTGCTGCAATTCGGCGAATACGCCGGTCGGGATGATGACCTGCTGGAAGAGTTTCGGCAGGATTTCTTCAGCCCCGCACAAAATCAGATAATGCAAAGGCGAGGTGTCCGACACCACGACGCTCATGGCCGGGAAAGAATTTTATCCAGGGTCGCGCCATCGTCAGCCAGTTCCGCCGGGGAATAATTCAAGAAAACCTGATGCTGGCGCAGAAAAATTTCCGTCGCCCAATAATCCAGCCCCAGCATGGAGCCGACCTGCCGCTGGGAAAGATGGCCGCCACGATAGCCCTCAATCGCCGCGTTTTCGAGCAGGTGACGGCTGACGGCCGCCGGCGTTCCACCCAATTGGCGGGCGACGGCATCGGGCAATTCCATGGTTATCTGCATGAATGAAAGCTAGCACATCCGGCTTGAGTTTGGCAACGCCAGAACCCGCGGCTTTACTTGCTGATGCCGCGCTCGCTGGCGCGGACGAAATTGACCAGATGCAAAACCTCCGGCAACGGCGGCAGTTCCTTTTCAATCTTCACCAGCGCGTTCGAAATGGAAAGTCCTTCGCGAAATAAAATTTTGTAGGCCGATTTCAGCGCGCCTTGCGATTCCTCGGAAACACCGTGGCGTTCCAAACCGACTTTGTTGACAGTGCGCGTCTCGGCGGGATTGCCGTCGGCAATCATGAACGGCGGCACGTCCTGCACCACTTTCGAGCAGCCGCCGACCATCGCAAATTTCCCGATGCGGCAAAACTGATGCACCGCCGCCAGCCCGCCGATGACCGCGTGGTCCTCGACGGTGACATGGCCGGCGAGCGTCGCCACATTCGACATGATGATTTTATTTCCGAGCTGGCAATTGTGCGCGATGTGGCAATACGCGAGGATGGTGTTGTGCGAGCCGACGCTCGTAATTTCGCCGTCGCCGGTCGCGCTGTGGATCGTGACGTATTCGCGGAACGTGTTTCCCTCGCCGATTTCCGTGCGCGTGACGCCGCCTTTCCATTTCAAGTCCTGCGTCTTCAACCCGATGCTCGCGAACGGAAAAATTTCATTCTCCTTGCCGAGCTTCGTGTGGCCGTCAATGACGACGTGCGAATGTAACCGGCAATTCTCGCCCAGCGCCACGTTTTCGCCGATGACGCAATACGGCCCGATTTCGCAGCTTGCCGCCACGTTCGCCTGCGGATGAATGATTGCAGTTGGATGAAACATTGGGAAATTTCAAATTACGAATTGCGATTGCCGCGCGTGTTTTCAAATCGTAGATCGTAAATCATCAATCGAGACCTCTGCAAAACTCCGCATTGGACAGGAGCGCGGGCGGCTCGCCCGCGTGTTGCTTGGCTTGGAACTCGCGGGCGAGCCGCCCGCGCTCCTTTTGCAGAGGTGTCAATCGTAATTTTCTTCACGCGTCGCGCAGGATGAAGGTGATTTCCGCCTCGCTCACGATTTCGCCGCCGACCTTGCAGACGCTCTTGGCCTTGCCGATTTTGCCGCGCTGCTTCACCATCTCGACCTCGATGATCAGCGTGTCGCCGGGAAACACCGGCTTGCGCCACTTCACATTCTCCGCCGACATGAAATACGCCACCTGGCTCGCCGCCGCGATGATCTTCAGCAGCAGCACGCCCGCCACCTGCGCCATCGCCTCCAGTTGCAAAACCCCCGGCATGATCGGATGCCCCGGAAAATGCCCCTCAAAATACGGCTCATTGATCGTCACATTTTTGAGGCCGGTGATTTTGTTGCCCTCGATCTTCAAAATCCGGTCCACCATCAGAAACGGATAACGGTGCGGGATGAATTTCATCGCCTCCTCCACGGTCATCGCGCCGTCGGGGTTTGCGGGAAATTCCGGCGCGGCGGCGCCGGCGGCGGGTGGCGGCGGCGGCGCGAACGTCTGCGCCGCGCGCAACGGCCGGTTCATCTGCTCCTGGATCAATTTGGCAAACTCGCAGTTCGCCGCGTGGCTCGGCTTGATCGCGATCAGATGCCCGCGAATCGGTTTTCCGAGCAGCGACAGGTCGCCCACGATGTCCAGCATCTTGTGCCGCACAAATTCCTCCGGATAACGCAGCGGCTCCGTCGTCAGCACCGCGTCCTCGCGGATGACAATCGCATTTTCCAGGCTGCCGCCCTTGATCAGATTATTTTTGATGAGATGCTCGATCTCCTCGTAAAAGCAAAACGTCCGCGCGTGCGACAATTCCTTCTCCCAAGTCTTCGGCGTGACCTCCGTGCTGTAAAATTGCGTGAACCGCCCGTTCTTCCCCGCGCTCGTGCAACTGATTTTGAAATTGTCGTCGGGAAACAGCGTCATCACCGTCTCGCCCGACTCCATTTCAATCGGCTCGCTCGGCGTGAACGCCTCGCGCTTTTCCACCTGCGGCACGATGCCCGCCGCCTGGATGATTTTGCAGAACTCCCGCGAACTCCCGTCCGCAATCGGCGGCTCGTTCGCGTCCAGTTCAATCACCGCATTGTCAATTCCAAAACCCGCGAGCGCCGCGAGGACGTGCTCCACCGTGTGGACTTTCACGTTGCCCCGGGCGAGCGTCGTCGAGCGGTTCGTCTCGCCGACATTTTCCACGCGCGCCTCGATTTCCGGCTTGCCCTCGAGGTCCACGCGCCGGAACCGCACGCCGCTGTTGGCGGGCGCGGGCAGGATGGTCATGTTGACCCGGTTGCCGCTGTGGAGGCCGATGCCGGAAAAACTCGCCGCGCGATTTAACGTCTGCTGGTTAAGCACGCGCAGATTAGACAAAACGCGGGCGCGCTTGGCAAGCGAACATCAATTGCCTGGGATTATGCACTTGACAAACAGGGCATTTGTTTTATCCGCAGATGACGCAGATTTCGCCGATAAAAAATAAAAAAATCTGCGTTCATCTGTGAAATCTGCGGATTCAAAGCACAAAAGTTTGTCAGCTACATAATCCGAGACCTCTGCAAAACTCCGCATTGGACAGGAGCGCGGGCGGCTCGCCCGCGTGTTGCTTGGCTTGGAACTCGCGGGCGAGCCGCCCGCGCTCCTTTTGCAGAGGTGTCAATCCCACAATTGCCGGCGGACCGCCGGACGCGTCAAAATAAAACAAGGCGGACGGTTTCCCGTCCGCCTCTTGATTCCTCCCGCCCCGGATCAGGCTTTCGCCGCCTTGGCTGCTGCGGCCTGGGCCTTGCGCGTAAGACCGCTCGCGCGGACGCTTTTGCGCACATAACCCATGCGTTCATACAACGCGCTGTCGTCGCCGAAGTTTTTGTCGGCGACCACGGACTTGATCACGGCGGCGTTGGTCGCGGTGGTGGTTATGTCCACCTTGTCGCGGTTGACCTGTTCCGCCTCCAGATCCGTTTCCAGATCGGTGATTTTCTGCCGCGAGTCGAACGACGGCTGCACGATGGCCTTGAATTGAGCCAGGGTCATGCCGTTGAAGCTCGCCGTCGGTGCCAGCTCGCCCCATGCGTCAATGATGGCCTGCGTGTCGTCTGCAATTTTTTTTGGTGCATCTCCCATATCGGTTCTCACCACCTTCCCGCCGCCCAAATCATCGGGCGGCTATTTTTAAACTTCAAACCTGACCCGATCATGCGCCCGGGAAATCCAAAATACTTCTCATTCTTTGTCCAATCCATGGCTTGAATTGCACGTTCCCGGACGATGAAATTGCCCGACCTGACCGCCGTAACGCGATACTTGACCCGCGTATCGCGCAACCGCGCCGCCGTATCGTGATACGCCACCCGCGTATTGCACAACCGCACCGCCGTATGGCGATACGGAAGCGCCGTAACGCGATCCGGCAGTCACGTATTCCAATACGGAGCCTCCGTAACGTGATACGCAGGACCTGTTTTGGCCGGTTTGAGCCTGGTAGCCCGTCCCAGCACCCTTGTTTCCAAGGATTTGGGGTGGAAACGGACATTTTGACCGCAGGTTGCGCACACGCGGGGCGGATGCCGCAACCTGGTAGGGCGGAGCTGCCGCTCCGCCGTTTTCCCTCCCTCTCCGCGTTCGTCGGTCGAATGGGGTGAGGGCCGGGGTGAGGTGTCGCCCATCTTTCCCCCTCTCCGTTTCCCTCCGAGGGAAGGGAGAGGGTCGGGGTGAGCTAAGGCTGCTTCCTTCTACCCATCCAGCGGACTTCTGACCCCCAGCCCCGGCTTCTGCATCACATGCGTATAAATCTGCGTCGTCGCCACATTCTTATGCCCCAGCAACACCTGCACCGTCCTGATGTCATACCCATTCTCCAAAAGATGCGTCGCGAACGAATGTCGCAGCGTATGCGGCGTCACCTGCTTGACCGCCCGCTGCAACGTATCCTCCTTCAAATGATGCCGCCGCATGATTATTTTGGGTGGCACAGGCGACCCGCCTGTTGTTTTGGGCGGCCCGCCCAAAACCCTTCCCCTCGGATCCACCGACCGCGACCGCGCCGGAAACACCCATTGCCAGCCCCATTCCCGCTCCGCGTTCGGATACTTTCGCCCCAGCCCCCCCCGGCAACGGCACACCCCCCCGGCCCTCCGCCAAATCCTTCTCATGCAACAGCCGCACCCGTTCCAAATGTTCCTGGAGCCGGGCGCGCAGCGCCTCGGGCAGCATCGTCACCCGCGTAAAAGGCTCGCCGACTCGCCTCACGCGGTTGGACGCAAAGGATGCTTGACCAGATGATGCTTCAACTGACTTTTCAAAAATCGCCTGCCGCCACCACTTTTCAAATACTTCTCCCGACCAAGTGCATCCGCTTCTTCCAAGTAAGCCTCGTAATAAATTAACCGCCACGGTCCGCGATATGAAGTTGCGAAAGACTTCCCTTCTTGATGCGCTTTTATACGGCACCGCAAATCCGTCGTAAACCCGATATAAAGCCCATCATCGGTTTCCGATTGAAGCACATAAACGTAGAACGACACCTCTGCAAAAGGAGCGCGGGCGGCTCGCCCGCG
>Ga0224554_1001045_pt1 | contig 19296 bp, 15 predicted proteins | sample 714S22024metaG_FD_180666 | JGI IMG/M metagenome (GOLD analysis project Ga0224554, IMG submission 180666) | Peat soil microbial communities from Stordalen Mire, Sweden - 717 S2 20-24 | ecosystem: Environmental > Terrestrial > Soil > Wetlands > Peat | place: Sweden: Norrbotten County, Stordalen...
GCTCGATGGCGGCGATTGGACCGTGGCCGCCCCTCGAACGAAACTCTCCGATTCGTTGGAACTCGATTACGCCCTGTCGCTCGACGCCGCCGCGGGCGAACACACCATCGCCATCCGCGTGGAAGACGATTACGCCAATCAAGCGACGGATAAAGTGGTGGTGCGGTAATGGGACCAGCGACCAGGGCCAACTTAGCCCAATCCAGCAGTGAGGGCCTCGCGAATGAGCCAAAGTGGCTAGTGTGATGGCTCCTGCCTGAACCCTCGGATTGCCTTCATTAGCTTCATGCCAGCGCTCCACGTGAACTCGTCACCCTCGTACTCACACCGATACAGCCCCTGGACGTTTGATGGCACTGGCAATCGCTTGTCCCAAACGAGCACAACCTTGCGGTCATAGAGAACGAAGGCTGCGCCAATTTCTATGAGGACGTTCTCATTTATGGTGTATTTCCCGCCGGCGCCCCCGCCCGACTCGTCTGCGCTGACCACGATGATGCCTGCATGACATCGTCTCATGGCGGTGAAGACCTTTTCCGGTACGGGTATGGCCGTCGTCTCCTCGTCCTCCGCAACCTCGCTCTCGAATCCGCCGAGCCCAAGCATAGTCTGAACCTGGTCCACAAGGGTCATGTTCTTGCCGTGAGCTATAAAGATTCGCGACGGTTGGCCGGTTGCCGTAACGGCGCCGACGTCGCTGGTCGGCGCGGGCGGCAGCTGCCCGGTCTCAGCTGGACCTGGCGGAACGCTCACAGCGTCCTCGGCTTGCCCATTCGGCAGTGTGCTGGGGCCTGACTCGATGAAGGATTCCAACTCGCTCTGCGAGATTTGAAGACGCGTAGGTAGCCCTCTGCGGCCTACGACTAGTTTGCCCAAAAGCGCCCCCTGGCAAACATTGAAGAAGCAAACCGCGGCGTCCTTAAGCGTGTTCTCGTTGTCGGTCCCAACATGATCGGCGTGGTGGTCGTTCCAATGCGCGGCCACATCCACGTTCGACGCGTCGGTCATGTGATGGTGATACGCCCACTCGAGGGCCGAACGATACGGAACGATACTGTCGATGACCTCGCGGAAAACCTCTCCTTCCGGTGTGGTCTTTCTTGCGTACCGCCACCCCCGTTCAGAAAGCTTGAACTTGTCACCACTTTTTTCCACGATCTTCCAGGCGGCGTATGCTGCGGTCTTGCGTCCGTCAACAACGCCAGGGCCGACAGCTGCCTTGATCTCCGAGACGGTCGCCCCGGTCGGCTTGTTTTTCAGATAGGCGACCAGGTTGCGCGCGTCGTCAATGGTCGTTAGGATGGGGAGCATCTTCTCGCCTTTCTGTTTTGAGTGTAACCGATGTACTCATTGTGTGTCAATAGGGTCATAAGTTTTTCTCAAACGACCATGCCAAGTCCCGGTCGCACGCGACAGGTAAACGACGGTAGCCCCTGACGGGGTGCGGCCCAGGCCCCGCGCGCCAGCGGCCCCCGGTTGTATCGAGGCCGCCAGACCAGCCCGGCGCGGATGCGCGCTATCATCTGGTCTGGTTCCCGTGAGGCACCGTCTCCTCTGCGCTCTGGCATTCGTCGCCTTGCCGGGGCGTCCGCAAGCTGGGAGCGTGGCGACGCGCTAAACAAAGAAATGTCGAGATGAATCTCGACACAGCAGGCATGACTGCCCGCGCCACTGGCGGCTTAGTGAGCTTTTTCTTCCTGCCAGGGCGGCAGCAGCTTAATGAGCACCAGGAAAATCACGAAGGGCAGTATCATCAGCGCGATTGCCGACAGTAACCCTTCTCTCGTCACCAGCTCCATTTTGTAGCTGGTGTAGCCGAGAAAGCTCTTGGAGAACAGTTGCCCGCCGATCACCACGTTCCAGCGCATGGCGAAAATGCCGATCAGCGTCAATCCGCCGGCGGTCATATACATCGCCTTGCGGACCCCCACGGAGAACCTCCACAACTGGTTAGCCGCGAGAATCGCCAATGGTACCAGTGTGCCCAGCATGATTTGCAGAATCACCTGCGAGAACCACAGCCGCGTATGCACCATGAAATCCAGGCTGCGGAAGCTCTCGTCGGCTTCATAGGTACGATGCACCAGGTCCAGCATTTCCAAGGTGAAGTCGATGACAAAAGTGTAGAAGAGATAACGCGCGATGGTGTCCAGGCACCGCATATCGATGGGCACTTTCCGCAGCTTGGAACAAACCACGTACAGCACCATGACCGCGGCAATACCGGAGACCATGGCCGAGAACAGAAATACGATCGGCATCAGTGGTGAGGACCACCATGGATTGGCCTTCACCGAGCCAAAGATGAAGCCCACGTACCCGTGCAGCAGAAATGCCGACGGAATGCCGATGACGGTGACGGCATAACCGACCTTGTCGTCGATGCGGCGTGCTTCCGGGCTGACGTTGTAGGAACCCAACGTCAAGGCCCGGTAAATGAGGCGGCGGATACCGGTGGTGGTCTGCGCCAGCCCGACGATTTCGGCGCGGTACTCGAGCCAGATTTCGAGTAGCAGCACCACCGTGAGATACCACAGATAAACGAAGCCGAACATAGCCATGGCGGAGGAGGTGTGCGGCGTTAGGTACATTTCAAACGACCGCTCGGGATGTCCCAGGTGAAGCTGCAAGGGCAGCGGGGCGACCAGCAGGAAGGCCAGCGCGGTCAGCAGGGCCAGCCGGTAGGTGGGCCGCACGGCCTCCACTTTGAAAACCCGCTCGAGCGAAGCCAGAATGAAGGCTCCTGCCACCAGGCCCGTTATATACGGGTAGAGAACAATGAGAACGCTCCATTGCAACTCCACCTCGTTCGGGTACATGAAACCGTTCACGCCAGGTATCATCGATAGCTTCCTCTAACGCACCGCGCCGTCCAGGTTCTTGTAATAGACCTTGGCCTGGGTAGCCATGTACGGCTTCAGCACTTCGACCTTGTTGTTGCGCAGGATCTCGTGCACCGGATCCTTGGGGTTCTTGAAATCCACCAGCAGGCGGGCGCCGGTCGGGCAGCTTTCGCAGCAGGCCGTGGTGAGGCCCTTGGTGATGCGGTGATAACAGAGCGTGCATTTGTCCACCGTCTGCTTCTGCGGATGCAGGTAGCGGCACCCGTACGGGCAGGCTTGCACGCAATAGCGGCAGCCCAGGCAATAGGTATCATCCACCAGCACCACGCCGTCCGGACTGACGAAGGTGGCCCCCACCGGGCAGACCTGTACGCAAGGCGAAGCGGCGCATTGGTTGCACAGTTTGGGTACGAAGAAGCTCTTGAGGCGCTCGCGCGTGTTAGGCGGGAAGCCCTCCATGGCGCCATCGGGCGAATCGACCCGCGGCTGCTTCCCCTCCTCAATCTGGTACCGTTCCACCCAGGTACGGAAGTAGCCATGCGGCACGCCGTTTTCCCTGGAGCAGGCGCGAACGCAGTTGCCGCAGCCGATGCAGTGGTCGATGTCGATGATCATGCCCCACCAGTGATCGGCCATTTTGTAGGCATCGCTTGCGGGCTCGGCGCCGGTGATCTGCTCCAGCGTGGCGCCCACCGATGCCAGCACCAGCAGCTTTCCACCTGCCTTGAACAAATCGCGCCGGCTGAAATCCATACTCTTCTCCTTGCCTTAGAGATGCGGGTTGTGCGGTTGATGGCACTGGTTGCAGGCCATGCCGCCGGAATGCTCGGCGGTCACCACCTGGGGAAAGGTTGGTGGCTTGGCCGCGTCTTTTTCGTGGCAACGCCGGCAGAGGTTGGCGACGTCGGGCAGTTGCGGAACGTGCGCCGCGGGATCGTCGGCGTGCTGCGCCAAGGCCCCATGACAGGCTTCGCACGCTACGTGGGCGTGTTTGCCGGCGGCGCGCGCTGTGGCTTCGTCATCATGGCAGACGACGCAGGTGTCCTGGCCGGCGTAAGCGATGGGCCGCTGCCGGACCAGCGCAAGCGCACCGGGGCGATAGTGGCCGTATTGTCCAAAAGCTTTGGGGACAATCGCGCTGCGCACCACCAGAAATACGGCCACACCGGCTAGCAAAACCAGGGCCGGGCGAATCAAATGACCAGCGTCCCGCACCAAACGGCGCACTACTCCCTCTTTCCGCGCAAACCACATCTCCGCGCAGAGATCATCCAATGGCCTTCTGGCAATATCATCACCAACAGGCCTGTTGATCGAAAAATGGGCCGTTTGGCGCAGATTTGTTGCGAAACTCAACAACAAAACAGCCTGAACCGAGGTTGTGATTGGGCTACACTGCGCAACGTTGTGCTACGAGTGGGGCAAATCGCGCCTTTACCCAGAGGCATCGGTTCAAAGTGGAGGGATCCGGATTTCAGTGGCGTTTCAAAGAGTCGTCCGCAGTGTTGTGGCAACTGAACAGCCGCATATAAGCATCGGAAAACACGGGTCTTACGGTCCATACCCAGCTATGGGGATCGCTCCAGACAGGGTCGGTGTCTTTGACGATGATCACGTCGATGGGCAGATCGTGGCAGACTTCCGCCACGCTGATTCCGGCCGGTTGACCGGCGGCTGGATAGAGCCGATTCAGGCGGGTCATGATCGGGGCGCAGAGTCTGGGATCGCCGCCATACGTCGTGTCGCAGTCACGGTCCGCGGCTACGAAGCGGCGATCGGAGTACAGCATGGCGTCGGTCACCTGCTGGTGAACGTCGGGGTTGTATTGCAGAGTGGCAGTCTCTGGCGTGGTGGACCGCACCCATTCATAAGCGGCGCGCACGGCGTAGTTCCGCTTGCCGAACTGCCGGTCGGGGGCCATCCAGCTCAGCGTCGGGAGAACCCCCCGGTCGGCCAGAATCAGGTAGAAGCGAACGATGCCGATCTCATACACTGTGCCGGCCGCGCCCAACACGATGCAAACCGTCAGCAACCGCTTCCGGCGGGCGGAAAGGAAGCTCAGCCGGTCGCGCCGCGGCCAGAGATCCACCGCCCAGAGGAGCAGCACGAACTGTGCGGGCAGGAACCCCTTCCAGGCCAAGTCATTGGTGCCGTTCACGTCGGAGCGCAGGAAGGTGCAGATGAGAGCGCTGGTGACCAACATGGTCAGGCACGCCGCGCCCTGGCGGGAGGGCGGTTCACCGCTGGCCCGGTACTGACGCCACTTGACTCCCGCGATAAAGAAAAAGAAGCCGAACTCCAGCGCGTAATTCAGCGGCAGAAGCGATCCGTTTACCAGAATCAGGCGCAACCAGCCTGGCATGCCCGGCCACATCGGAACCAGGGCTGTCATCGAGAAGGCCCGCACAGTGAAGTGAATCGGAGACCCGGCGGTGGGGCTAATCCCAAGATCGTGCAGGTACGGATAAGCGAGGGCGCAACAGGTGACGCCTGCAATCGCCAGGACGGTCACTTCGCGCCACCAGCGCTTGCCAATCGAGATCGCCGTCCAGACACACAGAAAGGCGGCGAAAGAGAAGGTGAACCAGATTGAAGTGCCTGCGGCCGACGCGAAGGCGGCCCCAGCCAGCAGGCCGTAACGCGCCCAGCTAGCCCAACCGGTCTTCGATGCCCCGTGCCACAGCAGCAGAAAGCCGGTGACGGCCGCGATTAAGGCGGCGATTGCATGCGGCGACCAGATGGCGCTGTGCAGAAACCAATCGACGTACTCGTTCCAGCATTCCAGGCTGGGGAGAACGAAATCCATCTGCCCCCGGGCGAAGAGAAACAACAGGAACATGCCCGGCAGGATGTCCAGGCCGGTGATGCCCATCAGCAGCACGCCCGTCCGCAACCGCCGCGCCAGGGAGACTTCCGAATTTGCGACGAACAGGCGCAGGCAGGCCGCCAGCAGAGCCATCAGCCCGATGCCGCACCAGAACGCGCCGCCGATCTCCGCATGCCGCGCGCTCACCCAGGGCGAACCCAGGCGATTCACCAGACTGCACGTCATCAGCCAGAAATAGTGATAGCGGAGCGCCGCCGGCGGGCTGGCCAGGAACAACGGATTCTGCGGCGGAACGCCTGTAGTCGTTATGGAATGAATCAGCGTGGCGCGTATCGAATAATCCACTGAGTTGGTCGGATAATAGAGGCGGTCGCCGGCCTGCACGTCCACCAGATAAAAGAGCGTGACCAACAGCCACACAGAGATCGTCACAGCAAAGAACACCCATCCGTCGGGCAGCCGCGGCCGGCGTGCCCAACCGTCCTTCGCGTGAAATGCCAGGATCGCCAGCAGCGCCAGGTCCACCGCCAGGTACAAACCCTGCGCCATGCGCATGGAGCCGCATCGGCCCACGAAATAGGTCAGAATCGGGCAGAGCGCGATGGCGAGCGGAAGGCCGATGACGGCGCGAAAAGCGGCGCTGCGGTTACGAAATTCGAACAGATTGAACACAAACCCAAGCGCATAGCCGGGCGCCCACACGAACAAGGGGAAAATCAAAATGGCCAGCAGACTGCCCCGCACGTCCGCGGCCATGAAATGGTAGTCGGGCATTACCGTCCGGAATTCGCTTCAGTGTACCTGTTTTTTAGCATCCAATCCGCCGATTAAGCGAGACAAGACGAAAAAAGATAGGGCGCGTCTGCTAGCTTGAGATAATTCGGTCCGGCGCAGCGTCCACCGGGTGCCAGGGGCTGGCGACAACTTCCTTCCGAAAAGGGAGGGCGCCACGCCCGGCTGAGCCTATGCGAAGATGTGAATGACCGTGGCGCGGTCCATGGAACGCGGCGGGAATCGCGATCGCCCGATCGGGGGCCGGCGCGCACTTCAACACCCATGACACAGGATCATCCTACAGCGGAATCCCGGCGGGCCGTGATCGTCGTCCCGTGTTACAACGAAGGCCGCCGCCTGCCGGTTTCCGATTTTCGGCGGTTTCTCGAGCGGCCGGGCGCCGAGTTGCTGTTTGTCGACGATGGCAGCACGGACAACACCGTGGAAGTGCTGCGTGGCATTTGCGCCGGGAGTGAAGGCCGCGCTACGTTGCTTGAATGCGGCAAGAACGGAGGCAAGGCCGAAGCAGTGCGGCGCGGTATGCGCGCGGCGCTGCTGAGCGGCGCCGCGTATGCCGGTTATTGGGATGCGGACCTGGCGACACCTCTCGATGACATTGCCGAGTTTCTGAACGTCCTCGACGCGCGGCCGGAAATCGATATGGTGTTCGGCTCCCGCGTGAAGCTTCTAGGCCGCAAGGTGGAGCGCCATGCGATGCGTCATTATCTGGGAAGAGTTTTTGCCACCGCGGCCTCCCTGGTGTTGCGAATGGCGGTTTACGACACCCAGTGTGGCGCCAAGGTTTTTCGAGCCGTGCCGGCGACGGCCGGTCTATTCGACGAACCCTTCTGCAGCCGGTGGGTGTTCGACGTGGAAGTGTTCGCCCGCTACATCCGCAAGCTCGGCTCTTCCAGTGCGGCAGCGGCACGAATCTACGAATTCCCGCTCATGGTCTGGCGCGACGTCGCCGGTTCCAAAGTCAAGCCAGCCGATTTTCTTGTGGCCCTCCGCGACATCGTGAGAATCTACTGGAAGTACATGCGCAATGCGTGATGGCGAGTGACGGTCCCGCGGCAGCGCATTCATGATGCCTGACGGGCGGGCGCGTCAGTACTAAGATTAGAGTTGACCAATGCAATCCAATAACCAGCAATGCTCCGTGGCCGGACCTCTCGGAGCGGCGCGGAGGTCCCCTGCGATGGCGCCGGGCACATTGGCCCCGGTGGATGTTGGACAAATCCCTTTCTCGTTCGACGACGCGTGGGAAACTGAGCCAATCCGCAAGATTTCCTTCTACTTTTGCCTTGCAGCGCTCTTCTTGCGCCTCGGCGTCGTGCCCGAGTTAATCCTCTATGTCACCCACGTCAACACCTATCTTTTGTACCTGGTCGCACCGCTGGCGATAGTGTCGACGCTGCTGAAGGGAGGCGTGCGGCGCGCATTCCAATCGCGTGCTTCCTATTATTGGCTGGCCTTCTTTGTCTGGATGGCCCTGGCCTCGCCGTTCAGTTCCTGGCCGGGAGGTTCGGTGGCGACAGTGATCACGTATGCCAGAGTCGACGTCATTTTTCTGGTCTTGGTCGGTGGCATGGCGCTCAATTGGAATGAGGTCCGCATCATATTCCGCGTCATTGCCGCCGCCGCTGTGGTGAATCTGGTCTCCACGCGCCTTTTCGAGAAGATCGACGAGGGCCGGGTGTCGCTCGAGTCGAGCGGGTCTATCGGCAATTCGAACGACCTGGCGGCGCACCTGATATTGGTGTTGCCTTTTCTGTTGTTCTTTATGACGGGTCGGGGCAGATCGATAGTCGTCCGGATCGTGGTACTGGGTTTGTTGCTGTACGGGGTTTGGATCATATTGGGAACCGCGTCCCGAGGCGCCCTGATTGGTTTGGCGGTCATGTTTCTTTGCCTCCTGATTCATGCTTCCCTGCCGCAAAGGCTCTTGTTAGTGGTCGTCGCTGGCGTGATGGCACTGGTGGCGCTGGCAGTATTACCCGCGATGACGCGCAACCGCCTGAGCTCCATATTTGGAGCGAAGGAAAAGGAAGCTGATGAATCGACGGAGGCGCGCAAGTATCTCTTCAGGACGAGCGTGAAGTACACCATCGAGCATCCGGTGTTTGGCGTCGGTCCGGCTCAATTCGCCAGTTTTGAGGGGAAGACGAGCCGGGCGCAAGGGTTTCACGGCAATTGGCACGAAAGCCATTGTGCCTACACCCAAGTGTCGTCGGAGTGCGGCGTGCCGGCGCTTATTTTCTTCACCGCCGGTCTCGGATCGGCAATGCTGCTCGTGTTGCGGACCTATCGCAGGGCCAAGCGCGAGGGCTACCTGGAAATCGCAAACGGATGTTTCTGTTACCTGCTGGCGATGGCGGGTTACCTCGGGGCGTTGCTCTTTTTGGCGCAGGCTTATTCGTACCAGTTGCCGGCCATGGTAGGGCTCGCCGTGACGCTCAGCTACGCGGCCATGCGAACCATGAGATCGAGCCACACCGGGCAAGCTTCGATACCGCTGGCGCCGGTCCCGCAGGGAGCAATTCACCGTTGATGGACCGCCAGCCTCGGGCGGCTCGGTTTCCGATTCCGGATTAGCGCCCGCACGGGAAAAAGCACGTTTGCCGGGTAACGTCCCCACAAGATCGACGCCGAAAGATTGTCGAGAAACGAGGTGGTGCGGATGAAAGGACTTGAACCTTCACGGAGTTGCCCCCACTAGAACCTGAATCTAGCGCGTCTGCCAATTCCGCCACATCCGCACACGGGCACGAGACTTCATTTTTCCAGACCGCGCGCGCAGAGTCAACTTCGCGAGCATGGGTCCACGTGGGGGCGGGGGCTGCGGACCGCTCCCATCGAGCACGGGAGCGGTCCGGTCATCTGGCGAGCACCCGTTGGCTACTAGTCGAATTCGAGCGTGGTAGTGGAACCGCCCAGCCGGATCGACTTCAGCACTTGGGCGCCATTCTCGGTAGCCGTTCTCACGGAGGTTGCGTCGTGCTTGGATCCGTCGTTGTCGAGTTTCACCGGCGCGGTGTACGATTTGCCGGAACTGACGGAGGTGAAGACGGCGCTGTCGCCCTTTACCTTCACCGTGTAGGCTCCAGGGTTGAGTTGGACCGGGCCGGCCTTCACCGGGTTGCCCAGAACGATATCGTAAGATTTGGCATTGGCGGCGGCAAAGCTGGCCAGCGCCAGGACGGCGGCGCACAACAAAGACTTCGTGGTCATAACATAGCTCCTTTTGGAATGGGTGCGAATTGTGTTGTCGAGCCGAAGCGGCCCTTGCCGGGCTCTTTCCCTGCGATTCGCTTTCGTTCGGCTCGTCATCATAAGAGACGCCTGGCGGCGTGAAAAGATAGCCGCCGGCCGGCTCTCCGGAGCCATCGACCTGCAATTCCCGTTAGTAATCGCACAACGCCAAGCCTCGCGTCGCCGGATCGGCTATGGTAGGAAGAGCCAATGTATCGAGCCATCCTGATGGACCTGGGCAAAGTCCTGATCGACTTCGATTTCTCCGCCGGCTATCGCGCGCTGGAGGAGTTCTGTCCGTATCCGGAGGCCGAAATTCGCCGGCGCGTCACGGCCACGGACTTGGCGGCGCGTTTCGAAACCGGGCTGATGGAGCCGCGGGATTTTTGCGCTCAATTCTGCGCGCAACTCGAACTCAAAGTGGATTACGATCGCTTCTGCGCCATCTGGAACTCGATTTTCTCCGGCGTGCTGGTCCCGGAGAGCATGATCGAAGGGCTGGCCCGTCGCTATCGCCTGGTGCTGGTCTCCAACACCAACCGGATTCACTTCGAGATGGTACGGCGGCAGTACCCGGTGCTGCGGCATTTCCACCATATGGCGCTTTCCTACCAGGTGAAAGCGATGAAACCGCGCCCCGAGATATTCCTGGAGGCCGTCCGCCTCGCCGGGTGCCGCGCCGGCGAGTGCTTCTACGCCGACGACATTCCAGCCTTCACCGAAGCCGCCCGCAAGCTGGGCATCGATGCGGTCGCCTTTGAATCCGTGGCGCAGCTATCGACCGAGATGCGCCGCCGCGGCATCGCCTGGGAATGACAGCGCCGGCAAACCTCTCGCTCGCGGCCACACGATCACGGGCGCGCGGTAGTGAAGGGCGTGGAATTGCTAGATGGCGCGGGCCTTGCGCGCCGCAGTGGAGGTCTCGGATTTTGCCGGCTTGCGCTCAGCCACCATCCCCAACCTTTTCACCTGGTCGGTGACGCACACCAGGAACATCGGCTGGCGCGCGTTCTTCAGCAGGTTGATGATGCGGTTGGGCGCCTCTTCGAGGTAGATGCTCTTGCCGTCAGTGAGCAAATGCATCTCGGAGGACGCGCTCAGGGCTTCGCTCAGCCGCTTCCCCATATCTTTTTCGAGGAAGCGCAAAACCCGGCGGATCTTCTGCAGCGAAAACCCTTTGCGCCGGAGCTCGGCAATCACCGAGATCTCCACTACTTCCTGGGCGGCATAAATCCTCTTGTGGCCGTCCTGCCGCGGCGAGACGACGTTACGTTCGTCCCACCACTGCAACTGCCGCAGGCTCACGCCGCAGATGCGCGCCACCTGGATGCTGTTAAAGCCGTCGGCCTCCGGCTGCGCCGCCGGCGGGAGCTTTTTTGCTCTAAACATTTCACGCCACTTTCGTTCGGAATAAAATCGGAATAAAAAAGGATACCACTCTGGATTGTACATGGCGTACCGCCGCTGTCAATAGGGAGTTCTTGAGACCGTGCGAAAATTGGGAATTAAGGCCGCCGGTATGGCCTTTGGTGCCGTACCATAAGCCAGGTTAACCATCGTGCGGACCGGCCATGCCCGGCGCGGCTTCTCCCCGCAACAGTTTCATGGCCGGGCAGTCGCATCTCGTTGAATTGTCGTCCGCATGGGCGGATACTGGAGTTCGGAGCGCAGAAACAAGCGGAGAATTTCGCGCACCTGGATTGACGCCGCCGGAGATGGAATGTGAACGACCTCCCCGAGAGAGGAATCGACATACTGACCGGACAGCCCGCTCATGGCGAGCTTCTGGCGGAGTTGCTTCAGGCGGGCCCACTTGCGCCCGAACTCGTGCTGCGCTATGCCATCGGCATCGGCAAAGCACTGGGTAGAGTGCACGACCGAGGGGTGGTCCACGGCAGTCTTTCGCCCTGGTCGATCGTGGTCGGCGACCACAGCGCCGCGATCCTGCAGCCGGTGGCCCAGGATGCGCACGCCCAAGCCTACACCTCGCCGGAACAGATTCGCGGCGAGGCGCCCGGCTGGCGGAGCGACATCTTCGCTTACGGAGCCGTGCTGTATGAAATGGCGGCCGGCCGGCCCGCGTTTGGCGGCGGGCCCGACGCCGTGCGGACCGCGATTCTGGACCAATCCCCGCCCAAGCTAAAGGTGGAATCGCCGGTCTTGGCCGCCATCGAACCGGTGATCGCCGATTGCCTGAACAAGGAACCCCTCGGGCGGCGGCAGCGCCTGCAGAACGTGGTGACCGAGTTGAAACTGTCGGCGCGGTTTCTGACCAAGGCCACACGCCCGCGCGCGCGGCGAGCCGCTCTGGCCGCCGGCACCGGTCAGAAGGCGGCGCCCGCCGGCGAAACCTACTGGCTGGATGTTTTTGCCGCGGAGCAGGCGGTGCGCCGCGCCAAGCGCATGCGGTTGCTCGGCTTTGCAGCGATACTCTTAACGGTCGCGGCTGCCGGCCTGCTAGCGGGCAAACTGTTCTTCGCGCGGCGCGTGCCAGGTCCGGTGCTGAAATTCATCGTCTCGGCGGAGGCGAAGTCGAGTTCCCCCGGCGGCGTCACTATATCGCCCGACGGCCGTTACGTTGTGTTTTCCGCGGACGGCCCGGAAGGCCACCGCATGCTGTGGATGCGCGCACTGGATGAAACGCATGCCAGAATCGTTCCCGGTACGGAGGATGCCGCGGAGCCTTTCTGGTCCGCCGACAGCCACGCTATCGGATATTTCGCCGGGCGCTCGCTGAAGATATGGAAGTTGCAGGTGGACACCGACGGCAGCTTTACCGGAGAGCCGCGGATTCTTTGTCCCGCCGATAACATGGCGGGCGGCGGGACATGGAATGCGGCCGGCGTGATCGTCTTCTCGCCCAGCCTCAGCGGCGGTCTTTACCGCATTTCCGAAAGCGGCGCCGATCTGCAGGTCCTATTGCCGCTGAATGCGGCCAAAGAGCATCGCTCGTACCGCTGGCCCCACTTCCTGCCCGACGGCAGGCGCTTCACTTTTCTCGCGCTCGGCGCGGCCGACAAAACCAACGGAGTTTACTCGGGCGATCTAGAAACCAGGGATAGCGATCTCCTCTTTGCCTCCGATTCCGATGCCATATACTCCGGAGATCTGGATGGCAACCCAGCCAAGTTCGGCTATCTGCTTTTCGTTCAGGACGGCGATCTGTACACGCAGGGATTCAATCCCTCGATTCTCGAAGTGGAGGGCAAACCGGAGTTGTTTCTCCGCCATGTAGGCGCGGTCGAGACTCTCTCGCTGGCGCCGCTTTCGGTTTCCGCCACGGGCCTGCTGGTGTATCAGACGGTCAACCCGCCCGCTCGCCAGTTGGTGTGGATGGATCGCGACGGAAAACAAATCGGGCTGCTGGGCGAGCCCGCGGACTGGGGTCTGCCGCGGATCGCGCCGGATGGCAGACGAGTGCTCTGCGGCAAACTGGCGCCGGACCGCCATCGCGGGGAGGTGTGGCTGTTCGATGGAGAAGCGATGTCGCGTTTGGTTTCGATTCCCGGAGCCGATGCGCGTTCTCCGGCCTGGTCGCCCGACGGTACGCGGGTGGCCTTTACCAGCAATCCCGGCACTCTCTACGACATTTACCTGAAGACGCTGAACGCGCCCGACCCGGGAGAGCCGCTGTTCCACAGCGAGTACACGAAGTATCTCACTGACTGGTCGCGCGACGGCCGTTATCTCCTGTTCGGCTCCTTTGCCACCGCGGGCACTTCTTCCGACGTTTGGGCATACTCTTTCGGCGATCGCCGCGGCGGCCCGGTAGTCGACACGGCCCATTCCGAGAGCTATCCCGCGCTCTCGCCCAACGGGCACTGGTTGGCGTATCAATCCAGCGAATCCGGCCGGGATGAGATCTACGTGCAGGCGTTCGACGGCATTTCGGCCGGGAGCAAACGCCGCTCGAGGGTTTCCGCCAGCGGCGGCCGGATGCCGCGCTGGCGCGCCGACGGACTCGAGCTGTTCTTCCTGGCCGGAGCCGGCAGTGTGATGTCGGCTTCCACGTCGTCCGTTGCCGGCGAATTCAAGTTCGAGCCTCCGCGCAGATTATTCGAGACGCGCGCCATCCCGAAGAAGTCCGACTTGTACGATGTGTCGCCCGATGGTCTGCGGTTGCTGATGAACCTGCCGTACGAGTGGGCCAGCGATTCGCCGATTACGGTGATGACCAACTGGATGCAAAAACTGCGCAACCCGTGACGCAGAGGCACGAAGTGCGCGGCTTTGTGTAAAAACTACCTCACGCGGACGCGCGTGTTATCCGGAAGCATTGGCCATCTGCAACAAACAGCATGACTTGTCGAATGGGCCGAGGCTTGCTATAATGCCCGCCGAGGTTTATGACGATTATGAAGGCATCCCTAGCTGCCGCGATCCTCGCAGCGGGCGCGTTGCTCGCCACAGGCTGCGCAACCAAGAAGTACGTACAGGCCACAGAGGCCCCGATTCAGGCCAAGGCGGATCAGGCCAGCCAGCAGGGCACTCAAAATGCTACCCAAATCAAGACTACGCAGGACCAGTTGAAAGAACTGGATGAAAAGACCGCGACTGGCATCGACCGGGCCAATGAAAAGGCCGGCGCCGCCGAGCATGACGCGCAAGACGCGGGGAATCACGCCAACGACGCCGCCAAGGAAGCCGGGGTGGCGGTTCAGAAGAGCGATCAGAATACCACGGCATTGGCAAGCCTCCGCGACTCAGTGGCGAGCCTGGACGACTATCAGGTGCAGACCTCGGCCACTGTGACGTTTGCCACCAATCGGGATCACTTGACGACGGAAGCCGAGGCCTCGCTGGACAAACTGGTGCAGGATATACAGGGCAACAAGCGGTTCTTTGTCGCGGTCGAAGGCTTTACCGACAGCCGGGGTGGGCGGGCATACAACGACGCGCTCAGCCGGCGCCGGGCCGAGGCCGTGGTGCAGTACCTGGTTTCCAAACACGACGTTCCGGTCTACCGCGTCCACGTTATCGGCTTGGGTCCGGACAAGCCAGTGGATGAGGCCCACACCGCCGCGGCGCGTGCCAAGAACCGCCGCGTCGAGGTGAAAGTGTACACCGCTCCCACGGTGGCCGCCACTGCCGGGCCCCCGTCCGCCAAGTAAGCGCGGGCACGCAGGTTTCCCGTAGGGGCCGGGCATGCCCGGCCCTCCGCGAGTCACTTTGGGGTTATCAGAAGTATGTCACCCTATTTAACGCGACAGCGTCTTCAGGTTGGCTCAATCGGGCCGGGTCATAACGAACGGCTGCGCTCACGCACAGCTTGGAACTTGCCAGATGCCTTGGCTTCCGGTTGCCGGCGCAAGGCCTGCCACCAGGTGTAAAACCGGAACAAGCTGGCGGCAACCGCAATCATGCCGCCCGCCAGTGCGAGCGGGTGTGACCGCGATCGCATCGCCATCTGGCGCAGCGACTCGCCCATCGCAGCTCCGGCGAATTCCACGCCCAGCCCCCCTGACAGCATCAGCAGTTGCCGATCCTTGTCCCGCGCCACCAATAGCGAGGTCCAGAGCACGACGTCCATCAGAGCGCAGGCAAAATTCAGATCGCGGAACCACGGCGTCAACCAGATGCCGCGTACAGGCGACTGACCGTAGTGCAGCAGAAACGTCCCACCCGCCACCAGGCAGGCCGCCAGAATCAAGACCACGCGCGCCGCCCGGGCCGAGCGAAGGCGGTCGCACGCCCGGTAAAGCAGGCTAATGACGACCGCGTAAAGAAGCAGTTGGTTGATGACTTGGCCGGTCCAGTAGGTTATCCAATACGGCAGACCGGGCGGGTGGAGACCGCGCATCCATTCGAGAGCGCTCGGCGCCTGGACTACAGCGGAAACCAATTCCACCGCCGAAAACGCCAGCAGCAGCGGAAAACGACGCCAGGCGCCGCGAAGCAGGGCAACGACGACCAAGACCTGCAACGGCAGACCAATTGCCAACGCAAGGACCTGGACTCCGAACCGCATCCGAACCCTATTCTAAACCCGACCATTCGAAAACACACTGTGATTTCAGCCCGAGAGCCACGCGCCGGCGTAATAGCCGGTTCAAACCGTAGGCGCACTCCTTTGATTCGGGCCGCCAGCTATTACCTTAATGCGTACGGGGCAACACGGAGGCGTGTACCGGTACTTTGGATCCTGGGCAAGCCAAAACCCTCGGCGTATACTTGGCCGATGAGAACAGAGCGCAATTGGGGCGCCGGATGGTTGGGCAGCGGGGTCGCCGCGCTGCTGGCGGCGAGTTTGCCGCTGGCGGCGAGCCCGATCAACGTGACCAACCAAACCACGGCATCGCTCAACACTGACGATGCGCTGTTCTTCACCCTGGCCACGTATGGTTTTGCGGTCGATGCGGCGGCGTTCGGACTATCGCCGTATCCGGCGGTAGTGAGTTTCGGCTTTGTTTCCAGCTCGCCAGGTCCGGGTGGGCTTTTTGATGCGATGCTGGAGACGCCCAGCGGCTCGGTGATCGCGGCGTTTCCGGGTCCCCTGGAGTTTGTGCCGGCGCAGTACCAAGGGGCTTACTATAGCGGTCCGGTGGGCGAGCTCGAGGCTTCGTTTACGCTTTCTCCCGCGCTCTCGCAGCAACTGTTCAGCGGCGCTACGGCGGTGCTGGTACTGCAGAACCTCGGGCCAACCGCCAGCGTTGGGCTGTCTTCCTACACCATTCCGCAGGATTTGACGGTCTCGTTGTCGGAAGGTGGCCTGACCACGGGCTCGCCCGTCGTGGAAGCGACTCTCGACGATCCGCCACCTCCCGGCGGCGTGCCGGAGCCGGGCTCGGGGTGGCTGCTGGCGGGCGGAGCGGCGCTGTGCTGGGCGGCAGCCGCGGCGATGAAGCGCGTGCGGCGCCGGAAGCGCCAGAAACCCAACGCCGCGTAACTCGTTCAGCACGCATCGCCGGCCGGTCTGCCCGCCCACGAAAAAACACCCGGCCCGACGTGCGGACCGGGTGTGCGATTCTCCCAGTGAAAACTCGGTGCTCCGGCCGCGCGGTGGCGGCAGGTGGACTGCGCCGCCTAGCTACAGCCGCTGGTGCCGCCGCAGTTGCCGCACTTGTAGCAGCTTCCGTTGCGCGTCATAATCGACCCGCATTCGGCGCACAGCGGCGCGTCGGATGAGACCGGCGCGAAGGGCAGTTGCTGCTGCGGGTCGGGCTCGGTAGGCCGCAGGTTGGTGGTTTCGCCGGCTTCGGTGATGGCGTACTCCGGTCCCAGGAACTTGGCGCCCAGCCAGCGGAATATGTAATCCATGATCGACTTGGCGTAGGGCACCTGTGGGTTGCCGGTCCAGCCGCTCGGCTCGAACCGCAAGTGGGCGAATTTATCGACCAGGAACTTCAGCGGCACGCCATATTGCAAATTGAAGCTGATCGCGGTGGCGAACGCGTCCATCAGGCCGGAAATGGTCGAGCCTTCCTTGGCCATGGTGATGAAGAGTTCGCCTGCCGAGCCATCGTCGTACATGCCGGCCGTGATGTAGCCCTCGTGGCCGCCGATCGAGAACTTGTGGGTGATGCTCCGCCGCTCGTCGGGCAGCTTGCGCCGCACCGGGCGGTAGACCACTTTCTCAACCACCGGCGCAGCGGCGGGAGCGGCAATCGCGGCCTTTTTCTCGGTCTTCCCGCTGCCCGAGCTGAGCGGCTGCACGCGCTTGGAATTGTCGCGGTAAATCGCCACCGCTTTCAGCCCCAGCTTCCAGCTTTCGGTGTAGGCATTGACGATGTCTTCCACCGTGGATTCCTCGGGCATGTTGATGGTCTTCGAAATGGCGCCGGAGATGAACGGCTGCACCGCCGCCATCATGCGCACGTGGCCCATGTAATGGATTGACCGCGCGCCGTTCTGTGGCCGGAAACTGCAATCGAAGACCGCCAGGTGCTCCGGCTTCAGGTCGGGCGCGCCTTCGATGGTGCCGGTGGAATCGATGTGGCTGACGATCTTCTCCGCCTGCGCGGACGAATAACCGAGCTTGATCAGCGCCTGCGGCACGGTGTTGTTGACGATCTTGATGACGCCGCCGCCCACCAGCTTCTTGAACTTCACCAGCGCCAGGTCCGGTTCGATGCCGGTGGTATCGCAATCCATCATGAACCCGATGGTGCCGGTCGGCGCGATCACGGTCACCTGCGCGTTGCGGTAGCCGTGGCGTTGTCCGGATTGATAAGCGTCGTCCCAACACTCGCGCGCGCCCTCGTACAAAGCAGCCGGAAGGTGCGTCCGCCGCACGCGGTCCACCGAATCGCGGTGCATGCGGATGACTTCGAGGAACGGCTGCTCGTTTTCCCGGTACCCGCCGAACGGTCCCACCGCTTCGGCCACCCGCGAGCTGGTCAGATAAGCCTGCCCGCACATCACTGCCGTGACGCCCGCCGCCATGTCGCGCCCCTGGTCGCTGTCGTAGGGCACGCCCATCTACATCAGCAGTGCGCCCAGGTTGGCGAAGCCAAGACCCAGCGGGCGGAAACGGTGCGAATTTCCGCCGATCTTTTCGGTCGGGTAGCTGGCGTTATCGACGATGATTTCCTGCGCCAGGATCAGCGTATCGACCGCGTGCCGGAAGGCCTCGACGTCGAACTGGCCGTCCGGGCCGACAAACTTCATCAGGTTGAGCGACGACAGGTTGCACGCCGAATCGTCCAGAAACATGTATTCCGAGCACGGGTTGGAGGCGTTGATGCGCGCCGTGTTCTTGCACGGGTGCCAGCGATTGACGGTGGTATCGAATTGCATACCGGGGTCGCCGCACTGGTGGGTGGCCTCGGCGATCTGGCGCAGCAGGTCGCGCGCCTTGTACCGGTCCTTGGGCTGGCCGCTGAACACGTGCTTGGTCCACCATTCGCCGTCCTCTTGCGCCGCGCGCATAAAATCGTCGGTGGCGCGCACCGAGTTGTTGGCGTTCTGGAAAAAGATGGAGCTGTAGGCTTCGCCGTCGAGCGAAGCGTCATAACCGGCCTCCACCAGCGTGTAGGCTTTCTTCTCTTCCTTGGCCTTGCACCAGATGAACTTTTCGATATCCGGATGGTCGCTGTTGAGGATCACCATTTTGGCCGCGCGCCGCGTCTTGCCGCCGGATTTGATGACGCCGGCGAAGGCATCGAAACCCTTCATAAAGGAGAGCGGCCCGCTGGCGCGCCCGCCGCCCGAGAGAATCGCGTCTTCCTCGCGCAGCGCCGAAAGATTCGATCCCGTACCGGAGCCCCACTTGAACAACATGCCTTCGGTCTTGGCCAGGTCGAGAATCGATTCGAGCGAATCTTTAACCGACACGATGAAGCAGGCCGAGCACTGCGGCCGCCGCGTGCCGCTTTCGAGTTTCTGGATGCGGTCTGTCGCGGCGTCGTACACCCAGCCGTAGCCGCGCGCTTCCTTCACGCCGACGTTGAACCACACCGGCGAATTGAAGCAGGCTTTCTGCGTGAGCATCAGGTGCGCCAGCTCGGCGCGGAAGTTCTCGCCGTCTTCGTCGCCGCGGAAATATCCGTCCTTCTTTCCCCAGCCGGCGATGGTGTTCACCACCCGCTCCACCAACTGGGCTACGCTGGTCTCGCGCTCCGGCGATCCCAGCTTGCCGTGAAAGTACTTGCTGGCGACGAT
>Ga0224554_1001046_pt1 | contig 19248 bp, 12 predicted proteins | sample 714S22024metaG_FD_180666 | JGI IMG/M metagenome (GOLD analysis project Ga0224554, IMG submission 180666) | Peat soil microbial communities from Stordalen Mire, Sweden - 717 S2 20-24 | ecosystem: Environmental > Terrestrial > Soil > Wetlands > Peat | place: Sweden: Norrbotten County, Stordalen...
TGATAGTGGCCACGCGCCACGGCGTGAAGAGGGACGCGGGCAGGAATTTCGCATAGGGAATTTTCGCGTGGCGCAATCTCCAGGTGATGGGCGGGAACGAATAGCGCGTGCCGGCGGAATCAATCAAAACTCGGACAGCGACGCCACGTTTCACGGCGCGTTCGAGCGCGGCGACGAATTGCCTGCCACTCGCGTCGTTGTCAAAAATGTAACTGCCGAGCGTGACGGATTTTTTCGCGGCTTCAATCGTGGCGAGCATCGCGGGAAACGCGGCGTCGCCGTTGACGAGCGGCTCGATTTTGTTTCCGGCGGTGAGCGGCTGCGTGGAAATGCGGCTGACGACTCGGGCGATGTGTTTGAGATGTTCCGCGCCGTCGTGTTCCGGTTCACCGAGATTTTCAGGAACGTCGCGGCTGAATGTCTTATGCACGCCAAGCCGGACGGCGCGGCGGCGGAGGCGGTTGACGCCGAGCGCGAGATAGAGCAGGGGGCCGAGCGCGGGCAGCAGCCAGATGACGGCGATCCAGATCGTCGCGGAGCGCGTGTCGCGCTTGTGGAGCAGGGCGTGGCCGGAGGCGAGCAGGCAGGCGAGCAGGTCGAAGCCCGCCGCGAAGTGCGGCCAGAACCGGGAAATGTTGTCGAGCCAGTCCATCCGCGCTGATTTTCAACGGAAGCGCGCGCGGGCGCAAGCTTGGCGCGAAGGTTTTAGTTTGAAATGCGTAAAGTGTCTGGCGGAAATGGAAATGCGAAACTCAACTCAAGAAAATTACCGTGAAATGGCGCGGATGAATTTTTCAATGCTTGGGACTGACCCCTTTATGACCCCTTTATAAATGAAAATTAAGGCGACAGCGTGGCGCGGTAGAAACGGTTGAGATAATTCGTTGCCAGTATATCCGTGAAATTTAATGTGCCACTGGTCAACGGATTGGTGGCTAGCGGTGTCCATGTTTTCAAATCCGGGCTGGCGGAAATAACCGCGTTTGAACCCGGCGGGCCTGTGAGCGTGAAACAGAACTGATTGTTTGTGAAACCAAAACCACCATTGGTCGTGACGATGGTAAAGGGTAGAGGAAGGGTTAAGGCGAATACTGACCCGATTCCGCCTCCCCCTGTCGTTCCAAACAGTGTATTATCCCATAAAGTCAATCCCGCAGTGGGTAAAAACGCGTCCGATCCTATAGTAAAATTCTTGAGCACGGCATAGCCAGTGCCATTGGTGTTGACTTGAAACACCATTCCATTACCAGAACTACCACCAGCACTTGTCGTCCCGTAGAGCGTGCTGCCAGATAATGTTAGTTCTGCGTTACAACCCGTCCCGAGTGATGAAAAAGGGAAGTTTTCAATCACTGCATAACGAGTGCCATCTGTGTTGACTTGAAACACTGTCCCATTACCAGAACTGCCTCCATCTCTAGTTGTTCCGTAAAGCGTGTCGCCAGACAATGTTAGCTCCCCGTAGGGCATTGCCCCGTCGCTGTTAGTTAAAAATCCGGTCACCCAGTTTTGGGGAGCAGTGAAATTATGGAGAACAATAAAGTTGGAACCATTTGTATTGACCTTAAAAACAGTCCCATTACCAGAACTGCCACCACTTGTAGTCGTCCCATAGAGTGTATTGCCTGTCAATATGAGACCCGCCCAAGGATTCGCTCCATCGCTGTTAGTATAGGGGTAATTAAAGGTCGGACTAAAACTCCAGAGTTCGTTATAAGAGGTTCCATTCGTATCAATGCTAAAAATGCTTCCTCGAAAGCTTTCACCTCCATTAACCGTCGTCCCATAAAGTATGCTGCCAGACAAAGTCAAACTTGCCGAGGGAGACGCCCCGTTGGGTGAGTAAGTGAAGTTCTTAAGCACGGTAAAGTCCGTCCCACCGGTATTGACTTTGAACAATGTGCCATAACCAGAACTACCGCCATATCGAGTCGAACCAAAAAGCGTGCTACCTGACAATGCCAGCCGCGCGCAGGGGTTTGCTCCGTCAGTATTGGTATAAGCACCAGACAAGTTAGTTTTGGTGGCGCTAAAATTATGTAGAACAATAAAACCGGTGCCATCTGTGTTAACTTGGAATATTGTTCCTTCTAAATTGCTTCCTCCACCTTGAGTCGTTCCGTAAAGGGTATTTCCCGAAATAACAAGACCTGCTGAGGGGCTTTGTCCGCCGGATGAGTTAGTAAAGATTTTTAGAATATTGAAAATTTGCGCTTGACCATCTCGCGTGGCTAGAGCGAGCAAAGTAGTTAGTAAGGCAACCCGAAAAATGTAATATATGCGGTTCGTCTTCAATTTCGGTAAAAAGCAATGGTTACGGAACATTCCTATTCGTCAACAGGCTGGTCGAGTATGTCTGATGGATGAATATCCTTATGAATTATTTCCTTCAAGCTGGAACAATCATTGGAACTTTTCCGCCACCAAGAACTCGGATGATTTAACACGAATACGCCGCCTTGGTTAAGCTTAAACAAGGGAGCGAGTTTTCCCGGCGTAATTCCGCGCAGATTTTTTGGCTTGTTGAAATCCGACAAGCTAACGGGTTGATCGTGTTTGCTGGGAATTTGTATGATCCTTTTCTTGTTGACGCAGAAAACTACTTTGTAAGCCCCAACATTCTCAACGAAGTCACCAAGCCAATCCAGACACGTTTGCAGCCAGCCATTACATTTTGGGTCCGGCAATTCGGCATCAGCCGCAGAACCACTGCCACCTCTGAAAAATGGCATAAAATTCCAAATTAGAACATTGCGATTTTTAATTGCGTCTCTGATTGGACTGTTATTATTTAACCAAGCGTTCCCATGTTCTTGCCACTTGTTGTCTCCACAAAGGCAATCCCAAAGATTTATCAGAGTAGGGCTGACCTGTTTGCGGACTATCCGGCCATGAGGCATAGGCGGGCGGAGAGTTTTTTGAGCCTCTTCCAGCCCCCAATCAGCTACCGACCCGTTGTATCCAATCACGTTTATACCCAGGTCATAGATTGCGCCGTAATCCGAAAGGACGATGACTGTCGAGCCTTTTTGCGGTGAACTGCCCTTGCCGATATTGGCGTTCAGAACCGCGTCAACAAGGGGATCGAAAAGAAGCGCCAGCCCTCTGTTTGAAGAACTTTCTTCATTGAAGCCTTGTGCAAGGCAGCAATTGATCTTTTTTGTGTGGAATTTCCATTCCGCAATTTCAAGTGGACAGTTGATCGGCGGTGTCAAAGGCTTGTAGCCGGTTGTCTCACCATTCGCCAAGAAATTAAATGGCGGCGGCTTTGCGGAGAAAAAACAATTTTGCCGCGCCTGTTGACACTGGTAGTTTGCAATTTCAGAAGCCAGATTTCTTAACGAGCTACCTTTTGGAAACAGGCTTTGAAATTTTTTCCTCATAACGCTGTAAAGGGGTCAGTCCTTATTTTTTATTTCGCCGGAGCCGCCGCAGGTTTCGGCGGGCGCGGGACGGGCGTGTGTTTTTCGACGTGGCTGGCGGTCGCCCATGCGGCGAGTTTCGCCGGATTGTTTTTGTAAATATTTGGCACGATGGTTTTGAGGACGTGCAGGGCAATCGCGGCCTGGTGCGCGGTGTTTTCCAATCCGCCGGTCGCCCCGGCCTGTGCGCCCACGCCCGCGCCCTTGGCGGTGATGGAGGCTTCAAAGGCGGTGATGTCCGTGCCGAGTTGTGTGAGAAAGGTGGCGGGCAGTCCGAGGCTGATGAGTTGCGCGGAGAACGCCGCCGCGTCGGTCTGAAAGGCGCGGGCGGAATTGAGCAAGGCCTGGTCGCCGCCGCTGCGGGGCATGAGAAATTTTCCATCGAGTCCCGCCGTGCCAAGCAGCACGAGGGAGTGCGCGGCGGTGGTGATGCCGAGCAAATCGTCGTGGAGGTGGAATCGTCCGGCGACTTTGGACATGACGCTGCTGTGCGCGGCGTCCGCGCCGGAAACCTGCGCCGCGCCGAGCGTGGCGGTCTGGGGAACGGCTGCGTGGATGAGGGCGAATTGCTGTCCGCCCATGCTGGCGGGCGGAAAGTCGGCGGCGTTGGCGATGCCAAAGGCGTCCACGTTTTTGAAGGCGGAAGTGAGGCTTGTGACTTGGTGGTTCATAATTTTATACTCTTTAGATTTTTGGAATTGTTCTGGCGATTATCCGCCGGTTAAAAGTTGGCGCAAGATTATTTTTGCCAAAGTAGGAGCCGAGGTGACGAGGCTCATTTCAAATCAGAGACTCCTTACGTCGTCTCCTACAATCAAAACTGTCGCTTTTTGACCATCTGAATTCGTCAAAAACCATCTAAAACCTGCATTTTACCCGCACAGATTGAAAAATGGCCGCACAGATGGATTTTCGTCCGCACGGACGGAAAGCTGGCTCGCACGGAACGGCCAATTGCCCGCACGGATTGAATTTTGCCCGCACGAACCGGAAAATGGCCGCACGAAACGATTTATTGCCGCACGGAATTGGAATTGTTCCGCACAGATTGATTTGGAGGCTGCGGGAAGCGATTTATTGCAAACTTAACCCGCCACCGCGCCTTCCGCCGCCGCCTTCTGGTTGAACACCAGTTTTTCCTTGTCGCTCGTGACGCGGATGGGTTCGCCCGGTTGCAGGCTGCCCTTGAGGATTTCCTCGGCGAGCGGGTCTTCCAGAAAACGCTCCACCGCGCGGCGCATCGGCCGCGCGCCGTATTGCGGGTCGTAGCCTTTCTCAACCAGAAAGTCCTTCGCCTTCTCGTCGAGTTCCAGCCTGATGTTTTTGTGGCGCAGGCGTTCGACCACTTTGTTTGCCTCCAGCGTGAGAATCTGGATGAGATCGGGCTTCGTGAACGAGCGGAACACGATCACGTCGTCGAGCCGGTTCAGGAATTCCGGGCGGAATGTCCGCTTGGCCTCGTCCAAAATCCGTTCGCGCATCTTCTCGTAGGTGCTCTCGTCCGTGATGGGCGAGAAGCCGAGCGTGGACGATTTTTTGATCGTGTCCGAGCCGACGTTTGAGGTCATCAGGATGATCGTGTTGCGGAAATTCACGATGTGGCCGGTGTTGTCGGTCAGCTTGCCGTCCTCCAGAATTTGCAGCAGCAAATTCCAAACGTCCGGGTGCGCTTTTTCGATTTCGTCGAATAGCACGACGGAATAAGGATTGCGCCGGACTTTTTCCGTGAGCTGGCCGCCTTCTTCATAACCAACGTAGCCGGGCGGCGAACCGATGAGCCGCGAGACGTTGAACTTCTCCATGTATTCGCTCATGTCGAGATGGATGAGCGATTTCGTGTCGCCGAACATTTGTTCCGCAAGCGTCTTGGCGAGCAACGTTTTTCCAACGCCGGTCGGGCCGAGCAATAAAAATGCGCCGATGGGGCGTTTCGGGTCTTTCAAGTCCGCGCGCGAACGGCGCAGAGCCTTGCACAGCGCGGAAACTCCCTCACGCTGGCCGACGACGACTTTTTCCATTTCGGTCTCGACCGTGAGCAAACGCGTGGTTTCGTCCTGGCCCATGCGCTTGAGCGGAATGCCCGTCCATTTGGCGACGATGTGCAAAATGTCGTCCTCGTCCACGACGATGCGTTTTTCCTCGCCCGCCTTGCGCCAACTGGCCAGGAGCGTTTCGAGTTTTTCCTTCGCCTGTTTTTCCTGGTCGCGCATTTGCGCCGCGCCCTCGAAATCCTGGTTCTTGATGGCCTTTTCTTTTTTGCCTTTGATCTCCTCGATCTCGGCCTCAATAATTTTGCTTTCCGGCGGGCGCGTCATGGTGCTGATGCGCGCGCGCGAACCGGCTTCGTCCAAAACGTCAATCGCCTTGTCCGGCAAAAATCGGTCGGTGATGTAACGGTCGGAAAGCTTCACGGAAGCCTCGACGGCCTTGTCGGTGAACTCGGCCTTGTGATGCTGCTCGTATTTGTGGCGCACACCTTTGAGAATGGTGATGGCGTCCTCAATCGAAGGCGCTTCCACTTTCACGGATTGGAAACGGCGTTCGAGCGCGGCGTCCTTCTCGATGTATTTGCGGTATTCGTTTAGCGTCGTCGCGCCGACGCATTGCATTTCGCCGCGAGAAAGCGCGGGCTTGATGATGTTGCTCGCGTCCATCGTGCCTTCCGCCGAACCCGCGCCGACAATCGTGTGCAATTCGTCAATGAACAGGATGATGTTTTTTGAGCGGCGGATTTCGTCCATGACCGCCTTGATGCGTTCCTCGAACTGGCCGCGATATTTCGTGCCCGCGACCATCAGCGCGAGGTCGAGCGTGATGACGCGCTTGTTCCGCAAAATTTCCGGCACGTTGCCGGCCACGATTTCCTGCGCGAGACCTTCGACAATGGCGGTTTTGCCGACGCCCGCTTCGCCGAGCAAAACGGGATTGTTTTTCGTGCGGCGGCAAAGAATCTGGATAACGCGCTCAATTTCGTTTTTGCGGCCGATTACCGGGTCCATGTCCCCTTTGCGCGCGATTTCCGTGAGGTCGCGGCCAAACGCCTTGAGCGCGGGCGTTTTGACTTCGCCTTTTTTCTCCGAACCGGCGGCGGCTTTTTCGCCCGACGACGCTTCGGTCGGAATGGACGATTCCTCGCCGGTGAAATTCGGGTCAAGCTCCTTCAACGTCCGCTGGCGTGCTTCTTCGATGTCCACGTCGAGGTTCCGCAAAACTTTCGCGGCCACGCCGTCGCCTTCGCGCAGCAGGCCGAGCAAAATGTGTTCGGTGCCGACGTAAGTGTGGTTGAGCATCTTCGCCTCCTTCGACGCGAGCGCGAGGACTTTTTTCACGCGCGGCGAGTAGGGGATGTTGCCGATCATTTTCTGGTCGGGGCCGGTGCCGACTTCCTTTTCGACGGCAATGCGGACGGTGTCGAGGTCAATGCCCATGCTCTGCAGGACATTGACGGCGACGCCCTGGCCCAGCTTGATCAGGCCGAGCAGCAGATGCTCCGTGCCGAGGATGTTGTGGTTGAAGCGGTCGGCCTCCTTGCGCGCGAGCGCGAGCACCTGCTGCGCGCGCGGCGTGAAATTGCTCATGGATTCGTCACTCATACTCGAAACATAATGCTACGGCTTCGGCGATTTGTCCAACGCCAACAGGAAAAATCACGGCGGCATCCACAAATAAAAAAACGGCGGCAAATTTCGCGCGGATGCGCCGGCAATTATTTTAATTGCGCGTTGACGGAAAATGTGAGAACAGTGTCTCTTCTCTCATGAAAGCTCTTTTAGCAGTTTTTTTTATTGTCTTGCTTTCATCTCCGGCCATTGCCCAAGTGCGCATCACCGAGTTCATGGCGAGCAACTCCAGCACGCTCGCGGACGAGGACGGGGATTATTCCGACTGGATCGAAATTCAAAATACCACGGCGACGAATGTCAGTCTGCTCAACTGGGCTTTGACAGACAGCGTGAACCATCCGGCGGAATGGACTTTTCCGGCGACGAACATTTCCGCCGGAAGTTTCATGATCATTTTTGCTTCGGGAAAAAACCGAGCGGTCGCCGGACAGGAATTGCACACGAATTTCAAACTTTCCGCCGGTGGCGAATATCTCGCGCTCGCCCGGCCCGACGGCTCGATTGCCACGCAATTTTCGCCGGAGTTTCCGCCGCAGTTTCCCGACGTGTCTTACGGCATCGGAATGCAAGTCGCCGTCACTCCACTGGTCGCGACGAATGCGGCGATTCATTTTTTGATCCCGACGAATTCATCCGTTGACGGCGTCTGGACGCAGACAAATTTTGACGATTCAAGCTGGCAGACCGGAATCAATGGCATCGGCTACGAAACCGGAATCTACGATCCGGCGGAACAAGCCTATGCCCAGCAGGTGTTGCAAACGCAGCCGGTCGCCTACTGGCGTTTGAACGAGACGAACGGCCCGGCGGCGTTGAACATAGGGTCGTCGGGCATCGCGAATCAGGCTGGTTACAATGGCGGCGTTCAGCCGGGAAAAGCCGGGCCGCGCCCGCCGGCGTTCGCGATGTTTGAAACGAACAATAACGCGCCCTATTTCAACGGCACGAACGCCTACATCGGCGGCCCGTATGAAATGATGAACGATCTGGCGGCCTTCACCATCGCCGGCTGGATCAATCCCGCCGGCACACAGGCCAGCCACACCGGATTGTTCGGCCAGAACAATGTGACCGAATTTGGTTTCAACACGCCGACGACCATCCAGATTTATACGGTGCTTGGTTCCGTCACTTACCCCTGGCCGTATCCGACCAACCAGTGGCATTTCGTCGCGGCGACCGGCAGCACCAACCAGGTGTCGCTTTATGTGGACGGCAATCTGGTGGGCAGCAAATCCGTTTCCGGGACAGGTTTTGGCGAGTCGGGATATTATTTCAACATCGGCGGCGGCGGCGTTTTTGACGCGACGAACAACTGGTTTCTCGGCCAGATTGACGAGGTCGCAGTGTGGTATCGCGCGCTGTCAACCAATGAAATCGCCTCACTGGCTTCATCGAACGCCCCGCAGATCAGCTACACCAATTACATCAGCACCGACGTGACGGCGCAAATGTATGGCTCGAACGCCACGGCTTACGTCCGCATTCCGTTCAACGTCGCCAACCCGTCGGTGGTGGCAAATTTGCAACTGCTCATGCGCTACGACGACGGCTTCGCGGCGTTTTTGAACGGACATCAAATTGCCGCCTCAAACGCGCCGAACACGCCCGCGTGGAATTCTGCCGCCACGCAGCGCAATCCAGATTCCGCCGCAATTCAGTGGGCTCCATTCAATGTCACCGCCGCGTTGCCGTTTCTGCTGACCGGCAGCAACGTATTGGTGATTCAAGCGCTGAACATCGCCGCGACGAACACGGATTTTCTGATGCAGGCGCAATTGGTCGCGCAAACGATTTCCGACGTGGGAACGGGCTGGAGATATTTCACGCAGCCGACGCCGGGCGGGCCAAATGGCATCACGTCGGCGGATGAAGGCCCGATCATTTCCAGCGCGGGGCATCTGCCCAATGTTCCGACCATCGCGACCCAGCTCGTCGTGACTTCACGCGTAGCGCAGGCGTTCAATTCCATTTCCAACGTCACGCTGAATTATCGCGTGATGTTTAATTCGGAAATTCCCGTGGCGATGAACGATTCCGGCACGAATGGCGACGCCATCGCCGGCGACGGCATCTGGACCGGCATCATTCCCGCCGGGGTCGCCGCGCCGGGCCAGATGATCCGCTATTATGTGACGGCCTCGGACAAGGCAGGCAACATTTCGCGCTGGCCGTTTTTTGTGAACACAAATGATTCCGCGCAATACCTCGGAACTGTCGCCGCCGATCCAACCGTCCAGAGTTTGCTGCCGGTGGTTTATATGTTCATCCAAAACACCGCCGCCGCCGACACGCAAAACGGCGCGCAGGCCTCAATTTTTTATCTGAATGAATTTTACGACAATCTCAACGTCAGCGCGCACGGACAATCTTCCGCCAGCTGGCCGAAAAAAAGTCACAACGTGGATTTTGCGAACGACCATTCCTTTCTCTACCAGCCCAACGGCGTCCGCGAAGGCCACGTCATTTTCATGAGTGATTACAGCAGCAAGGCGCGCATGAGCACCACGCTCGCCTACAATACCCTGGAACAGGCGGGCAGCTACGGCCTGTTTTCGTTTCCGATCCGCGTCCATCTCAACGGCACGTTTTGGGGCATCGAAGACATGGTCGAGCGCGGCGACGACATCTGGCTCACCCGCATCGGCCTCGACCCCGACGGCGCGCTTTACAAAATGTATAACGCGATGACCAGCGCGTCCGGCAATGAAAAGAAAACCCGCACGCAGGAAGGCACGGGCGATTTGACCACGTTCATCACCAACCTCGACGAATCAATTCCGCTCGCCACGCGCGTGACTTACGGCTACGACAATCTGGACTTGCCGCAGACCGCCAGTTATTTCGCCACGATGGCGCTCATCAGCAGCCAGGATCTCGGCCACAAAAATTATTATCTCTATCACGACAACGACGGCACCGGCGAATGGATGATTTTGCCGTGGGATTTGGACCTCACCTTTGGCCGCGACTGGGTTTCAAGTTTCAACAGCTCCAATTATTTCAATGACGTGATGTTCACCACCAACATCCTGAATTTTTATCCCGGCGCGGCGATCCAATCCAAACCCGCCAACCGGCTCTTCGATTTGTTTTTCGCCTCGCCTGATTTTCAGCAGATGTATTTGCGCCGTCTGCGAACGCTGATGGACAACTTCCTCATGCCGTCCTATTCGCCCACGAACTACATCGAATCACAAATCCGCCAGTCGGAAAATCTGATTGACCCGACAAACATCATCCCGTCCGACGCCGCTTTGGATTACGCCGTGTGGGGGCCGACTTGGGGAAATACAAATTGGAGCGTGATGCGCGTGGCGGCGGAGCAGATTGTCACCGGCTATTTGCCCGGAAGACGCGGCTATTTTTTCAGCAGCCCCATGGCCACGCTCAATGGCGTTCCCATTCCCGCCGCGCAGCCGACCAACACGGTCATTTACGTCGCGTCATGGGATTACAATCCGGTCAGCGGCAAACAAGCCGAGCAATACGTCGAGCTTCGCAACACCAATTCCTATGCCGTGGACGTTTCCAACTGGCATCTCACCGGCACGGTTGGTTACACGATGCGTGCCGGCACGGTCATCCCCGCCGGCAAATCGCTCTACCTCGCGGCGGACGTGAACGCCTTCCGCGCGCGCGCCGCCAGCCCGCATCACGGGCAGAATTTATATGTGCAAGGATCGTTCTCCGGCTTTTTAAGCGCGCAGGGCAACTCGCCGTTGATCCTGCAAAATGACAGCGGCGGACTCGTCTCCAAAAACATTTTTGCCGGCAGTTCCTCGTCCAATCAATTTGTTGCCGGCAACCTCGCCGTGCTGCGCGTGGGCGACGGCGTGGAAACGCTCGGCAGCCAGGGCAATCCCATTTTCATTGACCAGATCACCACCAACGGCACGCTCGTCGGCAGCCTCGCCATTCCCGACAACGACACGAACGCCCTCATCGTCAGCGGCAGCGCGTCGTCCGAAGGCGCGCTCACCCGCTCGGCGGATGGCCGCCTGCTCCTGCTCGCCGGTTATCAAATCCCGTTGACGAATGCGGCGACGTTGAGCATGTCGCTCGCGAATACAAATGCCGTGGCCGCACCGCGTGCGCTTGGCGTGCTGGACACCTCTGGAAATTTCGCCCTCGTCGGCGTGACCACCAATCAATACGGCCTGAATAATATGCGCTCCGGCACCACCGACGGCCGTGGAAATTATTGGGGTGCGGGCGCGAACAGCGGCACGTTTTATTTTGGCGGCGGCGCAACCAACACCGTTCAAATCAATGTCGCGAACACCATTGAGATTCAAGACCTCGGCGGCAATTTGTATTTCAGCACGCAAAAAACCACGCCCGGCATCTGGGAAATTGCCGGCGCGCCGACCGTTCCCGCCGCCGCCAGCCTTTTGCTGAACGCCGGCTCCAAAGCCAGTTCGTATGCGTTCGCGTTCGCTCCCGGTTTCACCAATGTCTACATCGCGGACGACACGACCAAAGGCGTCGGCGGAATCCAGCGATGGAATTTCAACGGCACATCGTGGACGATGGGCTACGCGTTCAGCGGAATCACAAACGTCGGCGCACGCGGCGTGACCGTGGATTTCAGCGGCGCAAACCCGGTCATTTATGCGACCACCGCCGAGACCAATAACAACCGGCTGGTTTCCATCACCGACACCGGCGCAACTTCAACCGTCACCACGCTCGCCACTTCGGGGGTGAACCAGCTTTTCCGTGGCGTCGCCTTCACGCCCGATGCGGCCATTTTGCCGCAATGTTTCAACCCGGCCCAATGCACCAACGGCTTCGCCATCACCTGGACCGCGTTGTTGAACCGGAATTATTCCGTTCAATACAACAGCGATCTCACCACCACGAACTGGGTGACGTTCACCAACCTGACCGCAACCCTGCCGACCCAGACCGTGACCGACACCAGCGCGCCCGCAAACACAAACCGGTTTTATCGTATCATTTTGAATCCTTGATGACTGAACCCGCTTGAAGAATTTTAATTCGCCGCATTCGGCGGCGGCTTAACGACCGGCCGGCTCACGTTCTTCAACCGCTCGCGCATCATGTCGGCGCGGATCAAATCGCGTTCCTCGGCGGACAGCTTGTCCGAAAGTTTTTTCTGCAAGTGCGCCGGCTGCGTGACCAGAAACAATTCGTCCACCAGCGACCGTTCCGCGCCCGGAAACAATCCCATGTCCACGCCCAGCCGCATCAGCGAGAGCAGGTTCATCGTCTCCTTCGACGAAATGCTGTGCGCGTTCGCCAGAATTCCGTAGGCGCGTCCGATGTGGTTGAAGACCACCTTCGTCTTTTTTTCCAGCAACGTCTGCCGCGCGTTCTCCTCGTGCTCGATGATCTGCGACAATACTTTCTCCAGCCGCTCGACGATGGCCGGTTCGTTTTCGCCGAGCGTCATCTGGTTCGAGACCTGAAAAACATTGCCGAGCGCCTCCGTGCCTTCGCCGTAAAGTCCGCGCACCGCCAGTCCGAGCTTGTTGACGGATTGGATGATGGGATTGATCTGCTCGCCGAGAACGAGCCCGGGCAGATGCAACATCGCGCTGACGCGGATGCCCGTGCCGAGATTCGTCGGGCACGCGGTCAGATAACCGAGGTCGCCGTCAAAGGCATAATCCAGTTTTTTCTCCAGCTCGGAATCCAGATGGTCAATCGCATTCCATGCCTGCTTCAATTGCAAGCCCGGTCGCAACGCCTGCATCCGCAGATGATCTTCCTCGTTGATCATCACGCAAAATGTTTCCTCGCGGTTCAAAACCAATCCGCTGCCGGAACTCTTTGCGGCGTGCTCGCGGCTGATGAGATGCCGCTCGACCAAAATCTGTTTGTCAAGTGCGCCGAGATTGTCCATCGCCTCGGAAAATGCGTCCTTCATCTCCGGCAAATTTTCGACGGCGGGACGGATCGTCTCCAAAATTTTAACGCGCTCCGGTTTTTTCGCCCAGCCGGGAAACGCCGCGTCCTTCAGATTGCGCGCCAGCCGCACGCGGCTTGACATGACGATGCGGTCGTGCGGCCCGTGACGACGCGCGGTCTCGGCGGGAGAAACCAGAAATTCGTGCAGGTCTTTCATTTTTTTATCGTAATCGTAATCTTACTCGTAATCATAATCTAAAAACCGATTAAGATTACGATGACGATTAGGATTAAGATTTTCTAAATTCATCGCGCCAGATTCGTCGTCGCCGCCGGACGCTCGTTGATTTTTTTCAGTTCATCGCGCAACTGCGCAGCTTCCTCGAAATTTTCCGATTCAATCGCCTTGTTCAATTTTTTCTGCAACGTCTTGAGCCGATCGGAATTTTCCCGCGACACGCGCAACGCCTCCGGCGCCTTGCCTGTGTGCCGCGTGCCTTTGTGCATCGTCTTGAGCAGGCCGCCCAAACCTTCCGCGAATGTCTTGTAACATTCCGGGCAGCCGAGCCGGCCAGACTTCTTGAAATCCGCCTGCGAAAAACCGCAGCGCGGGCATTTCAAATCCGTGCCGACGGCCTGCTCGACTTCCTGCGCCGCGCCGAGGCCGAGCATGATGTCCGCCAGCGCGAAGCCCGACGGGTCATTGACGCCTTTGGTCTTGGCGCAATCCTCGCACAAATCCAGCTTCTGCATCTTGTCGCCCACGATCTGGGTCAGATGCACGGTGGCCGGTTTTTCTTTGCAAATGGAACACTGCATAAAATTATTTTATTCGCTTCAAACGTCTCCTGCCGGAAGAAATAATATCTTTGGTCAACTGAAATAAATTCTGCTCGTTGTAAATTTCACAATGGCCTTTGTCCAATTGTTCAATTCCAATTGCCAAGTCGCGCTTTAATGCAAGTTTGCTTGCGGCTTTGATTTTTTCTATCGCGCTCATTATTTTTGCTTGCGCGGCGGCAATTCGCGGATGAATGCCCACGAAACTTCCGCGACTTCTCCGGTGTTGTAATGGACGAAGAAGCCGGACTGGCACCAATCTTCCAGTTCAACTTTTTCGACTTCGGCTTTCGCGGAAATTTTATTTGCCTTGCGAATCGTCGCGTGCGGTTCGAGAAAAGTCAGGCCGTCCTCGAAATCCACTTCAAACGCATCTTCCCACGCCAGATAACGGACAGCCGTGAGGTCAACCATTTTGGCCGTGCCAAAAGGTTTTTTCATCCGCGCCAATGTTTGTGTCTGCGTCATAAACGGCCTTTTTCTTTTAACTCCACAATTATATTAACCAAATCTTTGGGTGGTGTCCAATTTTCTAATCCTTGCATCGTGTCCAAATCAACACGACCGAGCTTCCGGCCTTTGTCCGTTCGCACATGAATATGATGCGGAGGATGGTCACCAATCCACCAATACAAAATGTATCCGCCGCGCCGGACTCGTCCCATAAATAATTCTTTTTATTTTGCTGCTGTTTGAACAATTAACTTTCTCGAATGCTCCAATAGTTCTTTATCTGCCAATACAGGATCAAATCCCGCAGATAGGATTTGATTAACCTTGATCGAATTCGCCACGGAAGAAATGAAATCTCGAAAGTCTGGATTGTCTTCCGCAATGCGATTGGCAGTTTCCCAATCCACTTCTGGGCGCTCTTGAGCGGGCAATATGACTTCAGAATTTACAGGTTCTTGAATGTCCAAACGGATTACACCAATTCCGAAACTCTGTGATAACCGTGTAAGTTCTTCGCGGAATTTGAAGTCTTCGTCAATCTCTGCGGCCACCAAATATCCTTCATGTGCCCACGATGAATTTGATACGGCTTGAAAAAAGAATTCACGAAGAGTCGAAAAATCTATGGCAATCTTAAGTTCAAAAGAATACAGCTTCGCAGTTTCAGCACCCGACCGTTGAGCGAGATCGACAACCTCTCGATTCCAATCATGCGAATTCAAAGCAAAGCCGGCAATGTCTGGATGAAGCCATTGATTATGTTTCGGCCCTTTCTTAACAGATTTTTCGTGATAAATTGTTTTGCAATGTGTCTCAAATTTATCTTTGGCAAACCAAACTAAAAGTGGATGCAAAGAGCGTTCGGGATAGGAAAAAGACGGAACAAGACTTGGCGCGGCCTCGGGAATTTGTTCTAAAATTTCTTTCGGTGTTTTTTCGAGTGAGGTTTTAAGTATAAATCTTGCAGGACGAGCACCAATTTTTCCAAACGAACTGGTTGGCCGCTTCACGTCTGTATAAAGTCTTGCACCAAGAGTTGCTTTTGGAGTTTTACCTCCTGTTTCCAGCTTTAATACAAGTCCCGCCTTTTGTGCTTCGTCCCAAATTTCATCAACAGTCAACGGCTTATTATCTTTCGCCAGAACCAAGCGGGCAAGCTCGATGAAAGAAATTTGATTTTGCATAATTAAATTGGTTCGCCCGACACTTTCGTCAAGACGCGGTAATCTGCCACGAGCTTACGCGTGAGCGCGCCCGGCTTGCCGCTGCCGATGACGCGTCCGTCAATCTTCACCACCGGAATCAGTTCCGCGCCCGTGCCGGTCAGAAAACATTCGTTCGCGTTGAACAGATCGTAGCGCGTCAGGTTCGGCTCGGAAACTTTCAGGCCGGCTTCCTGCGCCAGCTCGATCACCGTCTGCCGCGTGATGCCGTAAAGCGCGCCCGCCGAAAGCGGCGGCGTGAACAGATCGCCGTTCTTCACGATGAACAGGTTGTCGCCCGTGCATTCGGCCACGAAACCTTCCGCGTTCAACATCACCGCCTCTTCGCAGCCGCCGTTGTTCGCCTCGATCTTGGCGAGGATATTGTTGAGATAATTCAGCGACTTGATGGCCGGATTGAGCGCGCTGTGCAAATTCCGCACGGTCGGCACGGTAATGATGCTCAAACCTTTCGCGTAAAATTCCGGCGGATAAAGCTGGATCGTTCCCGCGATGATGATGATGGACGGTTTTTTGCAAGTGCGCGGGTTCAATCCGAGCGTGCCCACGCCGCGAGTCACGACGAGACGGATATAGCCGTCGCGCAATTTATTTTTCCGGCAAGTCTCGACCGTCGCCTTCATTAATTCGGCGTGCGACATCGGAAGTTCGAGCAAAATCGCCTTGGCGGAATAAAACAGCCGGTCAATGTGCTCCTTCAATTTGAAAACGCGGCCGTTGTAGGCGCGGATGCCTTCAAAAATGCCGTCGCCGTAAAGCAGCCCGTGGTCGAACACAGAGATTTTTGCGTCGCGCTCGTCGAGATATTTGCCATCAATGAAAATTTTCATGCGAAATCGGCTGCCAACGTATTTCAAAATGCGGGTCGAAGCAAACGGGAAGTTGAATTCAATCGGCAGGGCAGAGCTGCTGCTCTGCCCCAAATAAATTTGGGCGGCGCGGCAGCACCGCCCTACTGCGCAAATTTGCGTGACAGCGGTTGAAAGATGATTATATTGGCGCGCTCTTTGACGACCCTATGGTCTAGCGGTTAGGACACTGCCCTTTCACGGCGGTAGCTCGGGTTCGATTCCCGATAGGGTCGCCATTCAATTTCTGTTTTTGGAACTTCCGCTTTTCATTTGCCAAAAAATTCATACGCTGTTGCCACATGAAAGGCATCATCCTCGCCGGCGGCGCCGGTTCGCGGCTGTATCCGCTCACGCTGGTCGCGAGCAAGCAGCTCCAGCCGGTTTTTGACAAGCCGATGGTTTATTATCCGCTCACGACGCTGATCGAGGGCGGCGTCCATGAATTTTGCCTGATCTCCACGCCGCAGGATTTGCCGCGCTTCCGGCAACTGCTCGGCGACGGCTCGCGTTTCGGGCTGGCGATTGAATACCGCGAACAGGCGAAGCCCGAAGGCATCGCGCAGGCGTTTCTCATCGCGGAAAGTTTCATCGGCGCGGACGCGGTGACGCTGATCCTTGGCGACAATATTTTTTACGGCGGCGACACGTTTCACCGGGCGTTTTCCGAATTCAAATCCGGCGCGACGATTTTCGGCTACCACGTCAATGACCCGGAACGCTACGGCGTGGTGGAATTTGATTCCGATGGCAAGGCGGTTTCCATCGAGGAAAAACCGAAACAGCCCAAAAGCAATTACGCTGTTCCCGGCCTTTACATTTACGACAACGAAGTCGTCGCCATCACGAAAAACCTGAAGCCGTCGCTGCGCGGCGAACTGGAGATCACCGCCGTGAACGTCGAATATCTCAAGCGCGGCGCGTTGCGCGTGCAGCGGCTGGCGCGCGGGTTTGCGTGGCTGGACGCCGGCACGAGCACCAGCCTGCACGAGGCGAGCGCGTATGTGCAGACGATTGAAAAGCGCGCGGGCATCAAGATCGGCTGCCCGGAAGAGGCCGCGTTCCGGCAGGGTTTCGTCTCGCTGGCGCAACTCGATGAATTGGTCGGCAAGATTCCTAATTGCGAATACCGCGATTACCTCGCCGAAGTCGTGGCCGAGGCGAAACGGTTGCAGAAATAAATAGCCACAGATGGACACAGATTTTCACAGATGTATTTCTGAAAACCTTGCTTCACCAATCTTATCTGTGTTTCATCTATGACCATCTGTGGCTGAAAATATGATTTTACTTTTAGGCGCATCGGGCTACATCGGCGAGGCGTTCGCCAGGGAATTGCAGCGGCGCAAAACGGATTTTATTCCGCTGTCGCGCAAGCGGGTTGACTACACGCGTTTTGATTTGCTGCTGGAATTTCTCAAGACAAAAAAGCCGGCGTTCGTCATCAACGCCGCCGGTTACACGGGCAAGCCGAACGTGGACGCGTGCGAATTGCACAAGGCGGACACGCTGCAAGGCAACTCGCTTTTCCCGCAAACCGTCGCGCACGCCTGCGCGGCATTTGGCGTTCCGTGGGGACACGTTTCGAGCGGCTGCATTTACAGCGGCGCGAAAGTTTTAGAAAAAGGAAAAATTCGCACAGAAAAAGATTTTACCAAACCGGAGCTTCACACGCTGGTTAAGAAATCGCCGGGAAAAATTCACGGCTTCACGGAGGCCGACACGCCGAATTTTTCCTTCCGCGACCAGCCATGCAGTTTTTACAGCGGCACGAAGGCGCTGGGCGAGGAGGCGATTGCGGGCATCGGCAACAGCTACATCTGGCGGCTGCGGATTCCGTTCGATGAATTTGACAACGCGCGGAATTATTTGAGCAAGGTGCAGCGCTACGCCAAGGTTTATGACAACGTGAATTCTATTTCGCATCGCGCCGATTTCGTGAAGGCGTGTCTCGACACTTGGAAACTCCGCGCGCCGTTCGGCATTTACAACGTGACGAATCCCGGCTTCGTGACGACGCGCCATGTCGTTGAAGTGATTGAAAAAATCCTCAAGCCGAAACGGAGGTTTGAGTTTTGGAAAAGTGACGGGGAATTTTACAAAGTCGCCGCCAAAACGCCGCGCTCGAACTGCGTGATGGATGTTTCCAAACTGCTGGCGGCGGGCGTGAAAATTCGCGGCGTCGAGGAAGCGCTGGAACATTCGCTCAAAAACTGGAAGCCGGAAATTTGAGCCACAGATGGACACAGATGAAACACAGATTTATTTCAACATGCTTTTGTTTTCATCTGTGTTTCATCTGTGACAATCTGTGGCAAGAAACATGAATTTATTAATAACAGGCGGCGCTGGCTTCATCGGCTCGAATCTCATCCATCACGTCATTGACGATGCGCGCATCGCCAAACTGGTCAATCTCGACTGCCTCACTTACGCCGGGCATCTGGCGAATCTGGAAAAAGTTTCCGGCCATCCAAAATACGTTTTTGAGAAAACGGATTTGCGCGACAAGGCGGCGACGTTGCGGGTCGTGGAAAAACACGCCGTCACGCACGTCATGCACCTCGCGGCGGAATCGCACGTGGACCGTTCCATCACCGGGCCAGGCGATTTCATTCAGACGAACATTATCGGCACGTTCAATTTGCTCGAAGCCTGTCGCGAATGTTGGTTGAGTCCAAAGTCCGAAGTCCAAAGTCCAAGGTTTCATCATGTCTCGACCGATGAAGTCTACGGCTCGCTCGGCGCGACGGGGCTTTTCACCGAGACGACGCCTTACGCGCCGAACTCGCCTTATTCCGCGAGCAAGGCGTCGAGCGACATGCTCGTGCGCGCGTATCATCACACTTACGGTTTGCCGACGGTCATCACGAACTGCTCGAACAATTACGGCCCGTTTCAATTTCCCGAAAAATTGATTCCGGTCATCATCCAAAACGTGCTCGCGCGAAAACCGATTCCA
>Ga0224554_1001047_pt1 | contig 19236 bp, 20 predicted proteins | sample 714S22024metaG_FD_180666 | JGI IMG/M metagenome (GOLD analysis project Ga0224554, IMG submission 180666) | Peat soil microbial communities from Stordalen Mire, Sweden - 717 S2 20-24 | ecosystem: Environmental > Terrestrial > Soil > Wetlands > Peat | place: Sweden: Norrbotten County, Stordalen...
AGGCTCATGGGGACGCGCCACCGCCGCACGGTTCGCTCATCGCTCTCACCTTCGCGCGCGGCGGTGTCGCGTTACGGCTCGCGGCTTTCAGCCGCTCACTCGCCGGGCGGCTGCCCGGACCTGCTCGTAAAGCGCGTGGCCGAAGGCCACGCTTACCGGGGCGGCTGCCCCGGACCCTGCTCGGAAGGCGCTCGCATCGCTCGCGTTGTGGAAGCCCGCCGCCGCGCATCGAGCGCGGCGTCAGGCTCATGGGGACGCGCCACCGCCGCACGGTTCGCTCATCGCTCTCACCTTCGCGCGCGGCGGTGTCGCGTTACGGCTCGCGGCTTTCAGCCGCTCACTCGCCGGGCGGCTGCCCGGACCTGCTCGCAAAGCGCGTGGCCAAAGGCCACGCTTACCGGGGCGGCTGCCCCGGACCCTGCCTTGGTTCTATAAATACAACCAAACGCCGCCGCCTCACCACGCGCAAACTCGGACGCGCGAGGGCTGCGCAGCGCGCGTTTATGATTCACGCAAAACGCGCGCTCAAGCCCACGCCGATCCGGGGTTTGCGCGCGTCGAACGGTGAGGCGGCGGCAGAAACCATAGATAAAGACAAGCTATACACCAAACCCGGCGCGCAGCGACCGCGCGCTAGCAGCTTCTAGCGGTTCGTGCGCTCTCTGCCATTTTGTAGCACGGGTGTAAACCCCGTTTTGCCGCCTTTCATGGTGACACGAGCTTTGTGGAAGGCGGCAAAACGCCGCTCACGCGGCTCGCCCGTGGAAAACGCAAACGCCGCAAAAAACGCGGCGCGTTTCCCACCGGCTCGGGGTTGACACCCGTGCGTCCTGGCATCAAGGAGCGCACGAACATGAGCAAACTGACAGGATGTAACTACGACGTGAACGAGGAACTTCCACAGGTAACCGATCCAGAGCAACCAGACGACGGAGAGTTCGAGGCTTGGCTCGATTCTTTGAACGAGAGAACAGCAAACGGGGGGGCCGACAGGCCCCCTCATCGCACCCGGAGACAGCTTTACTTTGCCACCCTGAAAGCCAACGGCTGGACACCCAAGCCCAAGCCCCCGGCTCTTCGTCCCCTCTGGCAGACCATCCAACACGCATGGCAAACGATACGGTGCGCCCGTCTTCGCAGCCTGCCTCTACACCGGCGACTCTTCTGCCTGCTCTTCTTTGCCCCAGGCCGTTCCTATCTCGCCGCCGCCATTCTCGGCCTGCTCGTTTTCGGGTCTCACCTTTCCAGCCCACCCGTGAACGTAGCCCACGCTGCAACCAACCCCGTCGCCAAGCTCAACCCGTTCAAGCACAGCAAGGTTTGCCCCACCCTTGACGGCAAGCCCTTCTGTGACCTGTCCGAGAACGATAAATCCCTGCTCGGAAAGAAGGTCAAGCACGTCAAAGCCACCTGCACGGACACCGGCAAGGTTGACGGCCCGGAAGGTTGCCAAGACCCCTCCTTCTTTGTCGGCGACGGAAGAGAATCACTTCTAACGGAAACGGACCTCGACGGCAAGCTGATGTATCCGGTCTGCCACAAAGTCTACAAGTGCAAAGCTCTCCGTTGAGCATCATCCGGGCGGTGGTCCCCGGTTATCCGGCCACCATCCCGGCTCCGCAGGCCGGGGCTGGCTGCCCCGGACCCCGCCAGGGGGTCACCACCCCCTGACCCCCATGACGCTCGCTAAAGTCGCTCGCAGAGCTTCATCGGGCCGCGCCAGAAAAAAGGCGCGGTATCGGCATCGAACCGAAAAGCCCCCCGCTCACGCGGCGCTACGCGACAAAGCCCGAAGTGCTGATCGTTCAAATGAACCCCGCTTTCTTTTTTTCGCTGTCCGGGGGGTACGCGAATTCGCGCCGCGATCCACGGAACGACGCCAGTAAGCAGCATCTACCGGGCCGATGTAGACCACCCGGCGCGCCGCGTCCGGCTCATTCTTCACACGCACACGTCGCGCAAAAACCATAGATAAAACGAAGCCATAAAGCGCGCGGCCTCACGGCAGGCACCCTCTCTCCCCCCGCCGAGGTTTCCCCCCCCTCAACCCCCCCCATCCGGGCACCCCCCTCCAATTCGAATCCTAATGGGGGGAAAACCCCTCTGGCGCAGACTTCGCTAGCGCCAAGGGGGGACGAGAGCGGACCACGGTTTCCGGTCCGCCTAAAGTACACTCTCTCCGCGCCGCCACGTCACGCTCCGTGTGACCGTCGCTGCGTTCGCCCGGTGTGCCTACTCGCCGTTCGCCGCGCCGCTTATAAAAGGCGAATATGAAACATCACGGAAGAGGGGAAGGCCCTGAACCGCCTTTCCCCCCTTCCGTACCATCCCCCCTTGCCCCACCCCGCAGGCCGGCTCCGGTCCATGGCGGCGCGATGGCCTTTCGGCCATAAGCCCGCGCCGCCGAACAGTGGCCGCAGTCCGGCCCGCGCTTGCTCGACAGCCGTGCCGCCGCGAACTAGCGTCCAGTCCGCGGATACGCGGCACTCTCGCCCGCAGGGGAGGGTAGTGTCGGGCGCTGTCTTCGCACCGTTGAAACAACGCCCGTCGCGCGGCGACTGAGTAGCCCGCGACCGATGAGCAGCGCCGCTCGCAGCTACACCGGGCCAGAGCATCCCCAACAGTTACCCGATGTATTCCTAATGAACTTTACCTAGCAAGTGTGGCGTTCCGGCCACACTAAGGCTAGAATTAAGCCAGCCTCCTCCAGCGGCTCCGAACGGGGCAGGTCGCCGCAAGCCGGGCCGGACTCATAATCCGGCCCGCGCGGTGTGCAGGCCAGGGGACACCTAGTCCATGAAATACATCGGATTGCTCTCGTCTGCTGCCAGCGGCAAGCTGGGCGGCATCGTCGCATCGCACAACAGAGGCGGCACCTACTTTCGCCACCACGCTGTACCCGTCCAGCCCCGCACCCCGGCGCAGACTCTTGTCCGCAACCAGTTGCAGGGTTTCTCCAGCGCCTTCAAGAATCTAACCCAGGCGCAGATTGCAGGCTGGAACGCGCTCGCCCTCACGGTCACGCTCAAGAGCAAGCTGGGCACCACGTACAACCCCACTGGGCAGCAGCTTTTCGTGAGTTGCAACAAGCACCTGGCCGCGATCAACATCACGGCTCTGCTCTCGAACGCGCCCACCATCCCGTCGATCCCCGGCTTTACCAGCTTCACCGTGGCCACCACGTCGAGCTACGGTTACACCACTGCGATCACCGGCACCTACACGCCGTCGCCCAGCGCCAGCTTTGGCATTGAGCTTCGCGCGTCGAGTGTGCTCTCTGCCGGTCGTACCTTTGTCGGCAAGTCGCAGTTCCGAACCCTCTCGGGTTACAACCCGGCGAACACGCTGCCCACGGACCTGCTCACGCCGTTTCTCGCAAAGTTCGGGCCGTTGCCTTCCAGCGGCATGATCGCCTACGAGTTGCGGTACATCGATCCGGCCAGCGGTTTCGCCGGCGCGCCGATCCGCGCCACCGTCTCATTCCAGCAGACCCCGGTCGGCAGCTTGTTCAGCCTGTCCGCCGCGTCTCTGGCGGGTTCGCTCAGCGCGGGTACGCCCGTCAACAAGTTGCTCAGCGCCACGCTCACCGATCACGGCACGTTCGCGGGCGCAATCCAGTGGAGCATCACCGGGATGCCTACCGGCGTCACGGCGGCAATCGGCACCAACCCCGACGCTACGTTCCCTGTCATCAACCTGATTGCCTCAGCGGCGGCAATCGTCGGCACCTACACGGCCCAGCTTGTCGGCACCTTTGGCAGCTTCGTCACGTCCACGCCGTTCACCCTGACCGTCGTAGCCTAGCCCCATGCAGTACATCGGCCTCACGGGTTCGCTCAGCAGCGGCAAGCTGGGCGGACTCGTGGGAAGCCGAGGCCGGAGCGGAAGCCAACTCCGGGCGCGCATTGTCCCCCGTCAAGCTCTCACCGCCAGTTCCAGCGAGGCCCGCGCAATTACAGGCGGACTGCCCGCGCTCTGGCGTCTACTCACCCCCGCCGAGCATCAGTCATGGGCCGAACTCGCAAAGGACGTGCCCGTGCGCGACGCCCTGGGTCAGAGCGTCACGCTTTCCGGGTACGCGCTGTACATCGCTTGCGCGCGCCGCCTCATCACCATCGGCATCATCGAGCCGCTACGCGCAGCGCCGCCGCGTCCATCCATCCCGCCCATCTACGGATTCGAGGCCACGCCGATCTACAACGCGCCCGGAGCATCGAGCGCGCTTGAAGACATCCAACTGACCACCGCGAACCCGTTGCCGCTCGACTTTACCCCAGTGCTGAGAGCCAGCGCCGCGCTGTCTCCCACGCGCTTCAACATCCGCGCTTCAAACTTGCGCGTGATCCAGGCAGGCGTGATGTGGCCGAGCGAGCCTTACGGTGTGCTCGCCTTATGGCAGGCGGTCTACGGCACGTACCCGCCTGGCGGCACCATCACTTTCGAGCTATCGCTCGTTGACCCCATCAGCGGCTTAGTCGGAGCCGGGGTTCGAGCGGCGACCAGCTACAGCTACACCCCCACGCCCGCGCCAACGCCGGGAACTGTTACGGTCGAAGTGGAAGGCGTCACCATCGCGGAGATCCCCGACACGTACATCCAGGTCGAAGGGTCTACCGTCGCCAACTGAAAGGCGGCACACCATGAAACTCATCCGGGATCTCGCACCGTTGTTTCTGACGGCCTGGCTCGCAGCGGCACAGGGGACGGCGCAGACAGGCATCAACCTCAACAAGTCCACGCCCGCCGCGCCTAGCGGCGCGCGCAACGTCACCTTTCAAAACGACGCGAGCGCACCGACGCGAAACGTGAGTGCCTACGTCACGTACCCGACCGTGCAGGTTGCCTGCCCGTCCGGGTCCGACCTCTCCACCGCCGTCAACGCCTGCCTTGCCAGCCTGCCCACACCCACGGGCGGCATCTGCGATGCCCGCGCCTGCTCCGCTAACTTCACATGGAACAATCCCACCACGTTCAGCAACCCAAACCAGGCCCTCTTACTTCCGTGCGGAACACTCACCGCGACGGCCACCGTCAGCGTCTCGCCCACCGTGCGCAACAGCACGATTCACGGATGCGCGTACCAGGGCGGCAGCGCCGGAAGCGGAACGGCCGGCGGGAGCGTCTGGAATTACCAGGGCAACGGCACCGCCTTTGTAATCGGCGACACCGGCGACGGCAGCGACACCCCCGGCTTTTACTTGACGGACCTCACGCTTGCCACGGCCAACGGAGGCAGCAGCGCCCGCGCCATCGACTTTCACCGCGTTCAAGAGATCGACATCGAGCGCGTCTATTTCATCGGCAACAACGGCACCGGACAGACCGGCATCACGCTCGACGGCACCGGCAACTACAGCGGCGGAACCTTCCAGAGCTTCCGCCTTTCCAACTTCGGCACCGCGCTCCTCATGACCGGCAACGGCACCGGCGCGGCCAACGCCAGCACGTTTACCCGGATGCACGTCAACTGCCCGACCAGCGGCGGCAGTCCGATCAGCGGCGGCATCGGCATCAATCTCGCCTACGGCGACGGCAACACATTCGTAGGCGGTGACATCGAGGGTTGCGACTCCATGCTCATCCTCGGCGCGGGCGCGAGCAACAACACCTTTAACGGCGTGAGGAACGAGAACAGCAACAGCCAGGTGAGCGCGGCCTCTGGCAGTCAGTACAACCTTTGGCTCACAGGCGGCACCATGTTCACCGGCAAACTCACCGACGCCGGTACGCACAACAGCTTCGCGGACACCTTTCACCGCTCATGGAACAATTTGAACGGCGACCTCTGGCGCTCGCAGAGCGACGCCACAATCACCAATCGCGTCTACACCGGCATCGGCCTCGGCCACGTGCGCGGTGTGCAGGACGAATGGCAAACAGACGTACCAGGCACCCCAGGCAGCTACAAAAACGTCTGGCTCTGGGGTCCAGGAGACGGCACGGCAGGCGCTCAACTGTGGAGCCTAGAAGACCTGCTCAACAACGTGCAGCGCTTCGGCGTCTCCGAACTGACCGCAGGCGGCGGCAACGCGCAGAGCTTTTTGAACGGCGCAGGCACCGGCTCGGTTTGCTTCCAATGCAGCAGCAACAGCGGCACAGGCGGCGTGAGCATAGCCAGCGGCGGCGCGACACCCACCACCGTGTGGAACTCAGACAGCAGCGGCAACACCTACCAACTCGGAAGCCAGGACTTCTACAGCGCCTCAACACTGGCGTGGCGCTGGAATTGCGCCAGCACGGGCGCATGCGCCCTCCAGTCCATGACCCCCACCGCGAACGCCTACCACTTCCGAGCTTTCAACGGGTCAGGAACCGAGATCGACAGCGAGAGCACCGGGGGAGTTTCAATCAACGCGAACGCATCGTCAGGCACCGGCCCGTTCACCGTCTACGGCGGGGGCGCGAGCTATTACGCCACCAAGCTGTTTCAGGTCCAAAACAACGGCAACGGCACGGCCAACTACCTGCTCCCCTCACTCGCGGCCGGGAGCGGCAATTACTGCCTGCAAGCCGACACCAGCGGCTACGTCACAAACACCGGCCACGCTTGCGGCACCGGCAGCGGCTCAGGCAGCGTCACGAGCGTAGGCTTGAGTCTCCCGGCCCAGTTCAGCGTAGCGAACTCACCAGTCACCAACTCCGGCACACTCACCACCACTTGGATCAGTCAGGCCGGACACAGCTTTCTGGCCGGCCTCGATAGCAGCAGCACGGGGACTCCCACCTTTCGCGCCATCGCAGCAGACGACGTGCCCACCCTCAACCAAAGCACGTCAGGGAAAGCCGCCACAGCCACCGCCAGCGATCACAGCCCGACTCAGTGCTCCTCCGGCCTCTACAGCCAGGGCGACACCACAGGCTGGGCCGCAAATTGCGCCACGGTCCAGTACAGCCAACTCGGAGGGTCTGTGCCGACGTGGAACCAAAGCACCACCGGCAACGCGGCCACGGCCACCACCACCACCGGCAACGCGGCAACCGCCACGGCGCTCGCCGCTACCCCCGGCCAGTGTTCCAGCGGCAACTACGCCACGGGCATCGCTGCAGCTGGCACCGCCAATTGCGCCGCCGTACCGACCGCTCTTCCACCCAACGGGACCGCCAGCGGCGACCTCAGCGGCAGTTACCCAGGCCCCACCGTCGCAAAGATCGAGGGCGGATCCATCCCAACATCGGTCAACGTCGCAGGCTACAACGGCAGCGGCCAGCCCACCGCCGCGCCCAACACGCTCGGATGCGTGGACGGCTACGACCATCTGCCCTGCATAGTTTTTCAGCAGACCAACCAAAGCACCTCCACCACCCAAAGCAGCTACACCACCATCTGGCCATCGAGCGGAAACGCCACCGCAGGCATCTACCGTGTCACCGGCTACGTTTTCGCCACCACCGCCGGAACATGCAGCGCACCTTCAAGCCTCACCGCCGAGGCCTTCGTCAAAGCGACAAACAACGGCGGAAGCGCCAACGGCTGGGCAGTCGCCAGCGCCCAGGTAGCTTCCACCACCGGAACCAGCAGCAGCGGCAGTGTCACCGCGTCCCCCGTGTTCAACATCGCGGCCAGCACCACCGCATTCAGCGAAGAAGTCACATTGACCACCTGCACCGGCACACTCACAACCGCGCCCGTCTACAGCTACGCGCTCACCATCGAACGCCTAAAATGACCTATGCTCTTCCTGCCCAAAGGCGGACTCCCACCGAAAAAGAACAAGATGGGATACGCGCGCGGCCACGGGCCTAGCGGCCACTGGCTACGGGCCCGCGCTTCCGTGGTCAACACCAACACGGACGGCATGAGCCGCTGGCGTCACCTTTTCAATGTGGCCAAGATCAATTTCAAGGCCACCCAGCCCGGAGGCCGGAACACAGCGCCCGTGCTGGGCATCACTCCCTTTGAGGCATGGTTCTATCAGTCGGCGACCTATGTCGGCATTGTGCTCGCCGGACTCTACGAAGGCGGCATCCAGCTTATGCAGACCCTCATCGGATGCAGCAGCGTGGAAGCCTACGAAGTCATGGTTTCCACCACGCTCGCCCAGATGAATCAGGCCACACCCATCGCGCCGCCCATCACCACCGTCAGCGCAGTTGGCGTCGTCGGCCCCGTCACCGCCACGGCCGGCACCGCCAGTCTCAGCGTTGAAGGCATCACGAACCCGCAACTCGGTCCCATCAACGCAGCCTTTCAAGCCTCTCTCACGATCAGCGGCTTTACCATGCCCACGCCTCCCACGCCGTCAGGCGATCCGTGGTACACCGCAGGCACTCAGATCACCCAGTTCGCCATGCTCCCCAACAGCGTCGCACCGGGCAGCCTCATGCTGCCATGGGCGCTCTTGGTGGACATCAAGCCCGGCACCTACGCTTTCACCGTCACCGGCCTGCCCGCAGGCGTCACCTGCTCGCTGGACGGCATCGCACTTCCCGGCACCCGCTGGCTCGGCTGGCCCATGGCCGGTCAGTTCAGCGTCACCGCCTCACTGAACGCAAGCCCCGGCACCTACGAAGCCACCATGCAGAGCATCGGGCCGTCCGGCACCAACACGTTTAACTTTGTGGTCACGATCTTGGACCCCAGCGCCTACACGCTCTCTCTCAGCTTCGCTGGCCTGCCCACCAACGTCACCGCCGCGATTCTCGGCTACGCCGGTTACCCATTGAACGGGCCGTTCCCGGCGACGCTTGAAGGACTGCCCAACGGAACGAACACGACTTTCTCGCTCAGTTACAACCCAAGCGCCAGCACTCTCACCGGCCAGCTTGTTCTCTTAGTCACCATCGACCCCAGCACGGCCACCGGCACCTACTCATTCAGCGCCGCGCTCACCGGCTGGGCGACGTCGCCCGCGGCGTCGCCCGAATTCACCGTGACCACCATTGCCCAGGCTCCCGGCCAACCGTGCCCCCCGTACCAGGTTGCGACCACCGTTGCAGCTCACACCGTCTGTGACGGCGATTGGAACGTGATCGGCTTTTCTCTCTTCCCCACCTACCCCAGCGAGTTCAACGACCCCAGCCAGCCAGCCGGTTACTCGCTCGCCTCATGCTGGACAATCAGCGCCAGCCCCGCGTACACGTCCGGCTACGCCGCCCCGCCCGCGTCCAGCTACGCCAACATCCTCACCACCGGCCCGGACCTGCCCAGCGCCTCACAGATCCTCGCCGCGTGGCAAGACGCATTCGGGCCACTCCCACCAACGGGCAAGCTGAAACTCATCTTGCAGTGGGTTGACCCGCTCTCCGGCGCACCCGGCCCCCAGAACATCAAAACGCTGTCATGGCAGGCCGGCACCAACAAAGGCGTAGCCAAACCGCAGGGAGGCTGGCCTGGCCCCGCGTTCGATGTGAGCAACACCACCCCCGGCATCATCGCCCCCGGCGACACGTCGGTCACGTTCACAGTCAGCGCAGGCTACAACTACACCGGCACCATCACGTTCAGCGTCAAGCCCGCCAGCTACATCGGCACCGGCACACCCCCAGGCGTCGACGCGCTCCCCACCGGCCTCACCACCGCGTTCGACAATCCCGTCATGGTTTTCGTAAACGGTGTGCCGGACCACGACTCAGTAACACTCACGCTCACCGCCATCGCTGGCACCCAGCAATTCAACGGCAGTGTGGACGTGGAAGCGACGGACAGCGTGGTCACATTCGGGACGTACCTCACCCTCTCCATCGTGGGAGCCGTCACCCCGCAGCCGCCCACCAACTTTCTTGGAATGTTCCCCGTCACGACGGAAATTTACACCGGCCTCAACAGCAGCGCGGCACTCGCCTTTGACTTGTTCAACAGCGGCCCGGCAGACATGGCCGTGTCCATGCTCACCACCAACACGGACCCCGATTACACCATCGAATTCGGCCAGGGCGGACCGGCGACGGCGACCGCGACGCCGACGAGCATCACGTTCGCGCTGGCCACCGGCGCAAACATCAACGCGCTCGAAGGCCAACTCCTCAGCAGCGCCGGGTACGCGCCAGCCGGGTACAACGTCACCGACGCGCCGATCCTCAGCAACACCGCCACCACGGTAACCGTGCTCAGCACAAACAACCCCGCCGCCATGACCACCGCAGGCATCGCGGCGATCATCGACAACAGCGTCACCGTACCAGCCGGAACGCTGGGCAGCCCAGGTCTCGCGTCCGTTCTCGCGTTTGTTGAAGTCGGCAGCGCGTACACCATGCCCACCCCTCAAATCCAGGTCGTAGCGAGCGCGGGCAAAAACACCACATACAGCATCGTGACCACCGACAGCAACCCCGGCCACGGCTTCCAGATGTCCCCGCTTTTGACTTACCTCAACCAGCCCGTCCCCGGCAGCACTATCGTACCCATCACTTTCAGCAACACAAACCCCGCCGCGGTGACAGCGACGCTCACCCCCTACGCCTACGGAAACGGCGTCACCTTGACCCCGGCCGCTGGCAGCGTCACCATTCCCGCCGCCGTGGGAGCCGTGCCAGGAACCGCGACGGTCAACGTCACCGTGACCACCACCGCCGAAGCCGACCTGACCGCGACCTCACCGTTCATCCAGGCCATTTCAAGCCCGGTCTCGCAGACCGCCTCCATCGTTTTCACCGACACCCAGTACGGGCCGCTCTATCTGAGCCTGAGTCCAGTCAATCTGGCCCCGCCCAGCGGCTCCACCCAGACCGCCACGCTCACCGTCAACAACAGCAGCGCCGCGACCGCCACAGTCGCACTCACGCCCAGCTACATTCCATCCGGCGTGACGTTCACCGTCACGCCCAGCAGCGTCACCGTTGGGCCAGGCACCACCGCCAGCCCCAACACGGCCACCGCCACCGTCTCACTCGGCGTTCGCAGCGGCTCGTCTCTGGCCATTCCCCAGTTAAATGTGAACGGCACGGCCACCGGTTACAACGAAGTGACCGTGCCCGTCGCACTGGCCTACAATTCCTGATTCGCTGCTAGACTTACACCAGGCCCACCATGAACCCAGACAACATCACGGCCATCGGCCTCTTTATCGCCGCGCAAACCATCGCAGGCGTAGCCGCTTTTTTCACCATGCGCGCCGACGTGAAAAACCTCAAAGGCTGGGTCAAGGACATTGCGGCGGACACCAAATCCACCGCTCTCTTGGTTGCATCGATCACCGGCCACCCCATGACGAGACACGAGCGCCAGGTGGACTAGGCCATGCTCACCCAGCGGTACACCAACCCCATCGACGTGAGCGCGGCAGACGTGGCCACAATAACGGCCGCCACCGCCACAATCGACTTTGCAGCCTACTCGCTCACCCACCCCGGAGTAATCGCCGCGCTCATCCAGCGCGCCCAGGCAGGCGTGAAAATCCGCCTCTACCTTGACCGAACCGAGCTTGAAGCCGAGGCCAGGGGCAACCCGCAACTCAGCAACAGCCCGCTCGGACCGCTCCTCTCCACGGTCAACGTCCAAACCAAGGTCAAAGAGAGCAGCATTTTGATGCACCTGAAAAGTTACCTCGTGGACAGCCAGGTGCTCAGAGACGGCAGCGCCAACTTTTCGCCCCTGGGTGAGAGCGAGCAGGATAATTCCATGCTCATCACCGACGACGGCCCCACCGTCGCCCTCTTCGAGAGCAAGTTCACGGCCATGTGGAACCGCCCGGACAACATCAGCGTCGCCCAGGCAGTCGCCAGCCCGCAACGAATGAACTCCACCGCCCACCGCGCACACTGACCCGCAGCACAGCCGTTTCCGCCGATGGATACCCCCACCGACTTCGCAGCGGCGCGTCCTAGAGCTTCCCAACGCCCGGATTCTCTCCGAAAACGAAGATCCGCGCGCCCTGGGCCCCAGCGTCCCAAAAAAGCCGAATCCCACCAACCGATCGCGCGATGCACGATCGACACCGCCATGATCGCCCGCACCGTCAGACCCGGCGATTGGGCAGGCCCACTCGCCAAAAACGGCGAGGCCAGGGCGCACCGCCACACCCGGCGATGCCCACCGGCGCGTATCGCTACCGCCGCCGATGGCGGGCCGTGCTAACATCCACGGTTGAGGATTCGGAGCCATGACCTACCTTGGAGGAAAAGAAGGCGAAGGGACCGCGCAGACCATCATCAACCAGCAGCCGCCCCACGACAGCTACATCGAACCGTTCGCCGGCCACGCGGCGATAGCCAGGTGGAAGCGCCCCGCGCTCAACACCACCCTGATAGACCGCGACCCGGACGTGACCGCATGGCTCGCCGAAAACACCAACGGCAACTTGCACCTGCTCACCGGCGACGCTCTCAAATGGCTGCCCGCGCAACACTTCAGCGCCCGCACCCTGATTTACTGTGACCCGCCCTACCTCATTCGCAGCCGCGCACAGCCGCGCAGCCGCTACCGCTTCGAGATGAGCCTTGAAGATCACGAACGCCTGCTCCAAATCCTCTCCCAGCTTCCCTGCATGGTCCAGATCAGCGCCTACGCGGACCCGCTGTACAGCTCGTACCTCCGCAACTGGCGGCACATGACTTTCCAGAGCACCACCCGGCGCGGAGTCGCAACCGAGCACCTTTGGATGAGCTACCCCGAACCAAAAGCCCTCCACACGTACACCCATCTCGGCGCGGACTACCGCGAGCGCGAGCGCATCAAAAGGAAGGTCACGCGCTGGACGGCTCGGCTAGCCGCCTTGCCGCGGTTGGAACGGCTCGCGCTCTACAGCGCCCTGTCCGAGGAGATCAACCAGCCCGAGATCCCGGACCAGCAGGAATAGCGATGCTGGCCAGCGTCGGCCGGAACCAGCAAAACCGGCGAACCCCTACTAAACCCGGTCCAGGGGATGCAAAAACACACACGTCGTCCTCTGGGGAACCCCGGCCTTGAAAAGGCGCATGAGAGAGAAAAGCACACCTCGTAATCGTCGCCGCCCCTGTGGAAAACTCGCAAAACCCCGGAAACCGAGGCTCCGCAGGGACTTACGTCATTTTCGGGTTGTGCAAGCACTCTCCACAGGTGACCCCTCTTTGAATGTTCGCCCAGATCGAGGGCACGGCCAGATACCCCATCGACACCAGCCGATCCTTAGACACACGGGGGGTAGCGACCGCCAAGCCTCAGCTTTTCCGGCCCTACTCTACGACGCTGTGCGTGGTCTTATTCCCCTGGGCTGCATTCCGCTGGCGCGGAAGAACGGACGATGTGACGCAACCAGGCCCCGGCGCTCGCCATTTTTCATACGCCGGTACGCTCCGAAAAAAAGAGCGGTCAGAGCAGGAACTGTACCCCCGGCAAAAGGGGCAGCGGCAGGTGCCGCCTGTTGACCGCTACCATCCAAAAAATCGTGGTATCGTGAAAGCACCACACCGCGACAAGGGCAACGGTAGAACCCCCGGCCCAGGCTCGCAAGTGGAAAACTCCCATCTCCTCAGCGCCCCTTTGACCCCATTGAAAAAAGTACGTTTTTCTGTAACTTCTTTAGATTTGACTATGAGTTTACATAATAATTCTTATCAGTCGCCAATGTCCGCTCGAAATCCCCTCGATAACCCCCAGCACACTGACTCAGCCGTCGCCAAAACTTTGATATTACGCAGCGGAATGTTCATCCTGTCAACACTATATGTACCTGTACACCTTGACAACCGCTCAATATCCCCTGTAATTTACTCTAAGTCCATGTTCGTATCATCAAAGGGAGTTTTCATGCCAAGCCACGACTACAACGTTGACCCGGTCAAATCCACCGGCGATCCCCGCACGACAGCTTGCGACTGCGGTACCAGTCTCATCCTGCCCAAGCACCCCGGCGTCCACTGCCCCAAATGCCACGCGAGCTACCGGAGCAAGAGCCTGCAACGGCCCGCCTTCTGTGCTCACTGCAATTTCAACCTGCGAGCGTGGCGTCTCCGCAACAACATCCCGGACTTGAACGTGCCTTTCCTGTAGAGGCCCGCCGTTCCACGTGGAACCAAGCCCACACCGTCAACCTCAACCGCGCGCACACCGCGCAGATCGGAGCCGCAACACCATGGCGAGACTCGCCGTAGTGAAACCTGTTGGTGCCTTCCTAGACCTCATCGGCATCAGCGAAGGAACTTGCACAAGCCCAGCCACACACGACGCCGGGTACGACATCATCGTGAGCGGCATCGACGGCCTCCACAGCTTCGCCGACTACAGCGCCCACCCATTCGCCGCTGGCCGGCCTGCCATCGTGGTAAGAACCGCACCCACGCTGCTCGAATCGACGGCCAGCGGGCGCTACCAGATCACGCTGCCCACGTGGAAGGAAATCACCGCGACCTGGACGAGCAAGATATTCAGCCCCCAGGCGCAGGACGCCGCCGCGCTCGAATTGCTCAAGCAATGCCGCGCGCTCAACTTCATCGACTCCGGCAACATCACCGCTGCCATCGAGGCCGCTTGCGAGACGTGGGCCAGCTTCCCCGGCAACAGCTACGGCCAGGGCGGACGCACCATCGAGTGGCTGCTCGACAAGTACGCGCAGCAACTCGCCGCGCAGTAAGCCCGGAGGACTGACACCATGTTTGAATCCATCCAGAAAGTGCGATCAGTCGCTACGAACGCCCGGTTAGATTGCTGCCCCTACGATGGAGACAGCAACAAAACCGGATTCTTCATTCGCCTTGGACCTAACGGCCCATGGCTCTCCAACGTGCGCCGGAGTGCTCAGGCCGCATGGCGAAACGCCGAGCAGCGCCTCAACCATCGAGACTCACCGGACCCCGACGAACTCACGCTCGGGCCATCCAACGAACAGGCACACGCTTGAATAACTCACTTCAAAAACGAAAGGAGGTCGCGGAGAACCGCCAGAGCCACGTGCAGGGCGCGCACCACGCGCGCCCGCACCTGTTCAGCAGCCCGCGTACACTCCCGATGAGGAGCCAACACAATGCCTGAAACCATCGACCCACGCAACAGCCACGTCCCCGCAGTGCGCGACGCCGCCCAGGTGCGTGACACGATTCTCCTTTGCTCCCTCGGGTTGGAACGCCAGCTTAAGGGACTGAGCACGGCCAACAAAAACCGTGTCCTACTTGCGCTCCACACGCAGATCGGCGAGCAGCTAGACTCACTCGCCGCCAATAATGACCAGTAACTCAGCCGCTCGAAAGGAGCTAACTACCCATGAAAAACAACTGGGGAAAAATCGAGTCCGTCCTTGCCGACATCTTCAAAATCGGCACCGAAGTAGCCGCCGTCGCCCAACCGATCGTAGACGTTGCCAACCCCGGCATCGGCGCGGTCTACAACTTGAGCGTCAACGCCGCGATGCAGGCCGAGGAAGCCGCAGACGAAGCCGCCGCCAAGGAAACCACCGACACCGCCAAGCTGATAGCCATCACCGCAGCCGTGCAGCCCTACTTGATTGCGGCGGCACAGCAGGCCGGAGTCTCTTCGCCCACCACCGCGCAGATCAACGCCTACGCGCAGAGCGTGCTTGACGGCCTCGAAATCTTGAGCGCCAGCCAGACGCCCGCCACCACCACCTAGCCACGTCCGCAGCGGGCCGCGGTGAACGCGGCCCACGCGAAACGAGCAGCCAACCCAACGCCCGCAGAGGAGGGCCACTTATGGCACAGCAACTCACGAGCACCCACCGCGCTCACTTGCGGCAGGCCACGGACATCATCGAAGACGTGGTTACACTGCCACTCACGCCGATGGGCAGAGGCGCACTGGCACACGCCCACCGCCTCATCACCGACATCATCAACCCCGCGCCAGCGCCAGCAGCAGCGGCCAGCCAGGCCCCACCGCCAGCCGCGCCGGTACTCACCATCACCGAAGTAGACGGCCCCACGCCGCCGATTCGCGCCCACGCACACGGCGCCGCGGTGAAAGCGGCTGCCACGCGCAAGGCGAACAAACAGAAATCGGCCGGCACCGCTGAAAAGATCGGTGCAGACACCAAAGCACCCGAGCCGAACGACGAACCGGCCGTAACCGAGTAATCACTTTCCGCGCGGCGGACCCCCCAGGTCTGCATAACAACGCCGCGCGGACACAGGCGGGCGGGCAGCTGCGCTCCTATCGCTCAGCCCGCACCGCCTGTGATTAAAACCCACACACACAACCTGGGCGAGAGCGGCCCGCGCCGTGCTCCCACATCACCGGGCCAGAGGAGGCCCCACGTCATGATCGGATTCACGCCATCCGAATTTAACCAGGTGCGAGAGGCCATCGCCGCCGCGCACCTTTACTGCCAAGCCATCAGCCCACTGCTCAAGGCGCGGCACACGATGATGAACAAAGACCAGCGCCAACTAGCCCAGTTCGCGCCCCAGGCCGTAGCCGAAGGTTTCAACACCATCGCTCTCATCACCCACCGCGAGAACCGCGACCCCGACGCCGTGGACGCGCGGCCAGCCATCAAGCTACAAGACATCGACACCGAAGCCATGCGGGACGAACTCGAAAACGTCAGCGCCCTTGTGCTGCCCGATCTTGTCTACCAGATGGTTTGCGCGCTGGGCGAACTGCCGATGTACCACGAACTCATCACCGCAGAGCCACTGACCACGCACCGCGCCGCGATACTCATGGCATGGACATTCGAGGCGGGCCGACGCTACGGCCTACAGCAGGCCCTTGCGATCATCGACACCACCACCACCGAATTCAAGACAGGCACCGACGCCGTTCTCACCGCCGCCCTAAACGCCACGCTGGATCTGCCATCGCCCGAACTGCCTTTCAAGCCCAAATCCGAGAGTCCGGACAAAGCGGCGCCGTCGACCATCGGCGCCAACGGCGAGGAGCGATCGACAGAGGAAACCGACGACGACGGCGGAGCAATGCCGCGCCCCAAACTCATCCACTGAGGCACACATGCGAACACTCAGAGTCACCTACACAGAGCTACTCCTACTCCGCCGCTTGTGCAAGACCATAGGCATAGACGCAAACGATCTAGACTTCATGGTCATGCCCAGCGACTTCGGCTTCAAACGATCAGAGACCGAAGACTTAGACCACCTGTACACCAAAATCCTCAACGCCATCGGAGACGGCAAACTATGACGCCACCACCCAACCCCGCGCTCGACTTCCAGGCACTTTCAGCGCGCGCGCTCGCGTGCTGCCAGGAGTGGAGAAAGTGGGCGCAACGCGAACCGGCCGGGAGCGCCCAGGCCCGCCGCGCCTTTGAAGTCGCGGCGCTCTTCGAGAAACAAGCCAGTATCATGCAAGCCATGTACCGCAACCGCACCGAATGGACCACGCCGGCACGGAGCGACTTCACGAGACGCATCCCGTGACCGTCCGTATGCAAAGGAGACACATGCCAGTAAAAAAGCCAATCCTCTTGACGTTCAACGAAGCCGCGTTAATCAAGGCGTTTTGCGACTTCACCACCGCACACGGCCCCGACTCTCAGGACCAAGGACCGCACCTGCTCCACACCACCGACCGCAGCGAGATCAGATGCTGCAATCAGCTCACTCGCAAACTCATCGAGGCTTACGACGGCCTAGTCTTCACAGAGGCCTACAAGCGGTGACCGTTCGTATGCACCTGACCCAGGCAGAGCGAGACCTTATCGTCGAACTCTGCCTTGCGGCCAAACTCCACCAACGCGGCGAGCACACCGCCGCCCAGGAGACCTACGAACAGTTCACCGCCGAGAACTGGGAGCAGGTACGGTCCATCATCTTCAAACTCGACTCACCGGACCCCGATCTATGGCCCGGCGCGTAGCGACGCGCAGGGGTCAGGAATCAGCGATCAGGGATCAGAAAGGCAAAGACCAGACCATGAGCAGACGCTTTCCAAAAGGCACCGGCGAGTTCCTTCTCCACTGCCACAAATGCAACAAGTTCACCCTACACCAGCGCCAACCCGGCAGCTTCGCCCACTGCATCCCCTGCAACACGAAGCCCAAGCGCCAACTCCCACCCACAGCATCAGGCCCGATCATTCAGACCGCGCCAAAACAGCCCAAGGCCACGACACAACGCCGAACTAAAGACAAACCCACCTTCGCCGACACCTACGCCTGCAAACACTGCCACAAGCCCTACATCAGAACCGCTCCGCACCAACGCTACTGCACAACAAAGTGCGCCAAACACGCACAGGAACAACGCTCGAGAAAAAGACGCGCCGCCCCCGAAGCGGAAAAAAGAACCTGCGAATACTGCCACGCCGTCTACACACCACACCAGCCTCACCAACGCTTCGATAACAAAGAGTGCAAGCGACTCGCGAAAGAAGCCCGCCGCCAGCGAACATGGACACACTGGAAACCCACCCCACGAGCCTGCGAGCACTGCCACTCCACCTTCACCCCGAAACACCCAAACAACCGCTTTTGCAAACAAGAGTGCCAGGCCAATGACCAGCGAGAAAGGCGCCGACTGGACGCCAGCGCCCTCGCCGCGAAACGCCGACGCGACCGAAGCGGTCCTCACCCGGTTTTTTTTCATTAACACAAAGCAACACTGAACCAACCCAAGCACGGAGGCCGCAATCTGCTCTCCGAGCATTCATGCTCCCCCAAAGCTGGAAGCGTAGAGCCACGCCGCAAACGCCGCGCAGACGCCGCAAAGCATCCACGCCAAACCCCAGCAGCCGCGCTCTGGACGCCTCGCAATCGCACGGCTGCCGCCGTGCTCACCGGGCTGCCGCCCGGACCTGCCTTCCTACCGGCGACGCCTAGCGGCGCGCCGTGCTGGGCTGCCGCCCAGACCTGCCTGCACCCCCGCGCCGAAATCCCCCGCCGATGCGCAGCTGCCACCACCGCGAACAGCGAGCCACACGCAAGCATGAAAAAGCCCACACGAACCGGCGCTCGCAGACGCGGCGCTCCGCAAACGCGCCGCTCCTCGCGCCTGCTGTCTTGCGGAATCACCGGCGCTCGTAGACGCCGCGCTCCAGGTGCGCGCGGCTCCTCGCGCCTACAGCGGGGCCTCCGCTCGGGGCGGGCTACACGCGGTCGGCTGAAGAACGCCTCATGTGCCGCGTTCGCCAGCCCGCTCGCTCCGGCCCCTTATCGCGCTGGACACATTCGTAGCGGCGCGTTGCGCCGCCTTGGGACGGCCCGCCGCCGCCCGGCTTCGCACCTTCGCGTACAGCGGCGGGCCGCTCACACACTGCATCGGCTTCCCTTCACATCTTCGTGCTGGACACGTTGGAAGCCCGCCGCCGCGCATCGAGCGCGGCGTCAGGCTCATGGGGACGCGCCACCGCCGCACGGTTCGCTCATCGCTCTCACCTTCGCGCGCGGCGGTGTCGCGTTACGGCTCGCGGAG
>Ga0224554_1001048_pt1 | contig 19228 bp, 20 predicted proteins | sample 714S22024metaG_FD_180666 | JGI IMG/M metagenome (GOLD analysis project Ga0224554, IMG submission 180666) | Peat soil microbial communities from Stordalen Mire, Sweden - 717 S2 20-24 | ecosystem: Environmental > Terrestrial > Soil > Wetlands > Peat | place: Sweden: Norrbotten County, Stordalen...
GACGAAGTGACAAGAGATTGGCTGACGCCGGTTTCTTGTCTCTCGCCTGGCCGCCCGGGTTAGGGGTGGGGTGTTAGCCGAACCAGGTTTTGAGAGTGCAAACCGGGTCAGCGGAATTCCTCATCGCTTAGGCGATAAGGCGTCAAAGGAGGCGACATGAGCCGTGTTTCAGGTTTGTCTCCTCTTTGAATCCGTGCTGACCGCTGCTACTTACTTCGGCGCCCTACTTGCGAATGGGCCGCTTTACCAATGTCGGAGATCCTTCCAGCATCTCCGCCTCCGCCTTGTAGGCAAGGAGGGTGTAGATCACTCCATTCTTCGACTGAAATGCCTTGATCAGAGCCTCGCCCTCGCTTGGCACCTCCACTCCGAGTTCAGGCTTCTCAACCGACGATCCCTCTTTGGCGAGAAAGTATCGAACGACCTCCTCCGTCTGTTGACGTGCCTTACGGGCTCGCCTCGGCTCCGAAACCTGAGACGATTGCGGTTGGATCTCTGAATTCTTCGTGATTGCGGCTTCCATCATTGACCTCCCTTGTTCGCAGCGTCGCCTGTGTCCAGAGTGGCATCCGGCGCGTTCAAGATGCGGTCACGGCGCTCGCCATCTATCGGGCGCTCACTGTAATCCGCGATCCAGAGCCCATCCGGGTTCACATCGGAACGCTTGTCGGCGATCAGACGCACGCGATACTCGTTCACGAAGTGATCGGTCGTTTCGTTCCCATTCGAGAGATGGTGAACATCCTTCACGCCGTAGACCAGATATGTAAGAGGCTCGCCGGCAACCGCATCGATCTCACGCAGATGAAAGACAGACTGCACCTGCCCGTCGTCGATCTTGCCGCGTGTGTCATCGTCCCCCAGGGCCTTCAGCGTGTAGGCACGCAGGTTCCGAGTCATCATATTCAGGCTGCCCGCCCAGTGGTCGTCCACGTCGGTCGGCGAGTAGTTGAGGTAACTGGTTAGGAAGCGCTTCACGAACGCCTCATCCAGGAACTCATCGGTCCCGCCGGTGGCGAGATCAGACACAGCGCCCTTTGCAGGCTTGCCCAGCACAGAGGCGTCGCCGTTGGGACCGATACGAATCACTGTTGGCGGCTGCATACGCACAAAGATGGCGAACCCAATGGCCACGAGCGCAATCGGAATGGTCAGAAAGGCAAGAAGCCAGGCGCGATTCGCGTTTGCCCGGAGCGCTCCATCCATTTCGTAATACTTCGGTCTCGCTATCGCCGCTTCGTCTACTTGAACGGTGCTGGTATTCATGAGTCCTCCTAATCCTGATTCTTGGCCACGCCTGCCAGGCTGCGAGCAGCAATCCGGGCGGCATGATACGCACTCCAGGTACCGAGGTTGTAGCGGTGCACGCTCGGTCCTCTTCTTGCCGACGCCGACGATCTGGAGCCTGCATTGGGTTTGGCGGTTGCAACGCTGGACTGGTTTTGAGGAACGCCGGAACCTTCGGCTGGAACGGCGAGCGCCCCGCCACTCTCCTCACTGGAGTTGTCGGTGCCCATCACGTCACTGATCGAGCTGCGAATCTGATCTGCATGGCCCTCCAGGGTCGGAGATCCACCATGGAGCGCAGAGCTGCTGCTTCCTGAGGAGGCTGCAATGGGTGCCTGTTGCGGCGGCACCGGTTGGTTCCCGCCTGCCGACGCGGAGAGCGCTCGCGCAGAGCCCGCAGTCGCTGCACCGGAGGAGGTGCCTGATGCTGCTCCGCTCGTTGAGCTTGCTCCTGCTGCCGCAACGCCTGCCGCTGCGCCCTCAATGCCGGCTGCGCCCGCGGTCAGAGCGGTGACTGCAGTACCGACCATCGCCACAGCGGTGCTTCCAACGTCTCCGCTGACGATCCGCTTGGCAATGAAAGGAATCACAGCGATCGCCAGCGAGTAGACGATGCTGGCAATCCCGATCAGAAATGACCCTTCGAGATTCCCCAGGCCGCCGAGAAAATCATTCTGGTTGAGCATTTGGCCAACTTGGCCTATCTGAACTGCGCTCAGCAATGCACCAAAGCCGCCATACAGGATCGGCCAGGCATTCCAGACGAAGATGTTTTCGATGTAGGACTTGGCAAGGCGGTTCGCGCCACCAAGCGGCATGAGGGCGATCACAATCGGCCCGAAGATATACAGGACGCTTCCGTAGAAGATGTAAAAGAAACCGAAGATCACGACGACAATCGGGTAGAGGATATAGGCAACAAGGATCAACAGACCATCAATTAACCCTGCGATGGAACCCGTGATTAGGCCCCACATCTGTTGAAATCCGGCCTGGTTATATTGCGTTTGGAGATCGTTCGCCCAGTTCTGGAGGACGTTCCCTCCGGATGCGTTACTCACCCAGTTGCCAGCATTCACGAAACCCTGGTTGATCGTCGAAAACACCGTCCCGTAGTTCATCACCACAACAGCAGTGACCACGTACTTGATTAGACCGGTGCCTAATCCGCGTACGTCTCCACCGTGCATCGCCGATTGATAGACCTGCCACAGGAAGCCTACGAGCAGGACGACATACGCCACGTTCTGCATCCCGGAAGTAATGCCGGCCGAGTCGATGCCCGACAGAGCCTGTGTCAGGAAGCGCTCGAACAGGTTCAGCTGCGTCCCTTGAAAGAACGCGAGCATCGCCTCGGGATGTAAGCTGGCATGCAGCATGCTTGTCACCTGTTGGTCAGCGATCCATTGATAAGGCCGTTGTTGTTTGTGTTGTCTGCCGTCGCGAGTTTTGAGACTTTGCTCTGGTTGGCAAGATCGATCCCGCGAGTCCGCATCAGCTCCGCCAGCGCTGCCTGCGTGTAGGCATTGGCCCGCACGACCCACACGTCGGCTTCTGCTTCGAGAATCGGAGCACTTCCGGGAGCAGCCTGCGAGATCTGCTGGCCCATCTGGTTGGCCTCGTTCAGTTCCGCGTCTGCGAGGGCGTCGATCTCAATCGCCCGCTTCATTGCGTCCTGAGCCTGCGCATCCGTCATGTCGGTCATCGTTCTCATCTGCGGGGATGCCGCATTCTGCGGCATGACGACGCCATACACGTTCTGAAACTGGCCGGAGACAGTCGGCACGTTGGCCGCGTTGCGCGAGAGCAGGAGGGATTCGAGATTCTGCGACTGCGGCAGAGTGGCGCTTGAAACGTTGACATGGAACAGGCTGCTGATCTGATTGAATTGCCCTTCGAACTGCATCACCGAAGTCTTCGCCTGGTTGATTGCAGCGAGCGGGTACATCACCTCCTGCTCATACTTCGCCACGCTCTGCTCGTACTGATTGATGGTCTTGAGCGGCGCGGCGATGTAGGTAGCCCTCGGCCATCCGTCCAAGACCGGAGATCACCATGAGGGATACGCCCGTGACGCCCCAGCCCATATAGCCGCGGCCACTCTTGAAGTGCCATCCCGCGATTCCCAGGCAGGCGACCGCGATCACCGGAGCGATGACGTTGCAACTCCAGTTCACGATGTTGAGGACGGTGCCCTCGACCGTGGTGGCCTGCTGGCCCTGAACAGCCTGGCCGAACTGGGGAGACGTTCCAAGGTTCTGGGCTCTTGCCGCAAACGGAGCAAGGAGATTGCCCATCAGGATGAGATCCGAGCTGTTCAGGACGGAGTAAGAGATCACCGTTTCGTTGCTCCACTGCCGCATGTCGCCGATCGATGTCTCGATCTGCTTGTCCTGCCATTTCGTCCATTTGGGGACGTTCACTCTCTGCTGGAGTCTGAATTCCTCGTCGAGATTGGAAAGCGGCGATGACTCCGGGCCTGTGTCCCTGCCACTGGATTCATGCGCTGTGACCTTGCCAGCAGCGGCTGGCATGGCTGGGGCTCCGGGGTCCGCGGAAATCAGAAAGCTCCGCGCGGATCGGTACTCGATCAGGAAGTCCACCGGCTGCGATTGATTCGGAATGCCCGTGCCATCGCTTACCAACTCCAGCGTCACGTGCTGGCCCGATTTCGTCGCGATCAGGAGGTTCGACTGAGCAGCCTGTTTTGTGATGGGCTTGACGTAGACGTACTCGGGCTCACCCTCGTTATGCTCGGCCTTGAATTCACCCGGACTGCCCAGAATGACGGATGTCACCTCCTCTGGCATACGGATTGTCGATTCAAACTCGGGCCGCAAATGGAGAACCGTGATCTCTTTCGGGTTGATCGTGATCGTGGCGACACGGGCTCCAACCGCTGCGTCCGTCGCACTGAGGCGCAGTGGAATCAGGAGTGCGATGGGGATGAACCAGCTAAGCTTCATGGCGTTGACCTCCTTGGCGGCCTCATGGCCGCATATTTGCGAATCATGAACTGCCGCCGGACCGCTAGCACGTAGGCCACAACGTCCGGGTTGCGATAGTTCAATTGCTCCCTGGCGATACCATGGTCGCCCGCGTAGTAGGCTGCAGTGACCAGGCGCAGATCCCCGTGGAACTCCCACATCAATGCCGTCACGTAACGCGTTCCCGCGGCGATGTTCTGCTCCACGTCGAAGGGTTTGAAGGCGCCGAAGCGGCGAGCTGTCGCCGGCATGAGCTGCATCAGCCCCATCGCTCCCTTGCCCGAGACTGCTTGTGGATTCCAGCGCGATTCGACGTCAATCAGCGCGGCCACCAACTCGGGTGAGACACGGTAGTGCCCCGCATATTGCCGCACGAACTGCTCCGCCGGAGCGGGATCGATTTGGGCCAAGACAAACCGAGGAAACGTGAGGAGCAGGAGGGGCAGCCATAGCTTCATGATGTCGGCCCTCCAGGGTGAGTCAGACTCTGCGCGAATCTGGCGCCGTCGTCGAGCAGGCTCTTGAATCCCTCGCGCAGCAGTAGATGGCGGCGGTCCTTTTCGGTCTTCGCCAGGAAAGGCAGCAGCACGTCTCGGTGCTCCTCGGTCACGTGGTCTGTCCCGAGCAGTTGAAGTGCGTTGGCGAAGTCGATCATTTCCGAGACCGAGGGCGGCTTTTCGAGGGAGTAATTGCGGAACGAGAGCGCGATCCCCGCCATCTCCCGGTGAAACTTCTCATCGGCCTTCGGAGTGCGGCTGGCGATGATTTCCGCCTCGCGCTCCGGCGTCGGGTGCTCGACCCGTACATAGAGGCTGCGCCTCCGAATGGGGTCTCCCAGCCTGCGCTCCTCATTGCTGGTGAGCACGACAAAGGGGATGCTCTTCGCCGCGACCGTCCCAAACTCAGGAATCGAGAGCTGCCAGGCGGAAAGTATCTCAAGCAGCATTGCTTCGAATCCGTCGTCTACTTTGTCCAACTCGTCGATCAGCAGCACGCACGGCCGGTCGCATTCGAGCGCGCGCATCAGAGGACCCGGCCGAAAGAAATCACGCCCCTTGAGGTTCGCCTGCACCGTCTGCCAGTTCTCGTGCTGGCCCTTCGAGAACTCCATGTAGAGCCGCTGCAGACCCTCATCGAAGCGACCAATGGCCTTGTCCTCTGTCACGCCGCGATAGCACTGCAGCCGCTCGACATGGGTATTGGCCGCGGCCGCTACCGAGATTGCGAGTTGCGTCTTCCCGGACCCCGCGGGTCCCTCAAGCAGGAGAGGCTTTTTGAGCTTAGCGGCCAGATAGACGACCTGTACCATCACCGGATCGATGAAGTAGCCCGTTGCCGCCAGCTTACGGGAGAGTTCGTCAAGCGAATCAAACATAGGCTTCCTCCTGCGATTTGGAAGAGGCCGACGGCGCGAGGCGGCATTTTCGAGAGGCGCTTCGTAGATCCGCATAGACATGGAGCCAGAGCTCGGCTACAGAAAGTGGCCCATCGAAAAGCAGAAAGAGCAATGCGGCTCGTCCCACCGGTACTCGGGACGATGAGCGCCCGATCAGTCCAACGTACTGGCGGAGGACGACGGTGTGCCCGGCGGTGAGCACACTTGCAATCGCAAATCGAGTCGCCCGGTCTCGCACATGGGCCTCCTTGGATGAGGAGAGCGTGTCGCGGATTCGAAACTCGGTCAAATCTCGCGCGGCCTGACAGCAATGGGGGCTTCGAATAGGGAAATGCTGATGGAGTTTGACCGAGTCTCACAACGCTCCGTTGATGCCTGCGCCGAACCCCTGACGAGGGACGCGGGGCAAAATGAGCGCCAATCGACATCAAATCGATGATCAGGAAAGCAGCAGGCCAGCGTTGATTCCGCGGCAGTTGCAGAAGGTTGGTGGGCTGTGCATGCCTTTGAAGGCACATTCGTTTCGACAAGGTGGAACCCGAGGGGCACCGGCGCCGACCCTTTGGCGATCACGACAGGCAGGTCGAGGAACGGAACGAGTGTTGGAAAGTAGAAGCTGAGGCGAACTGCCGGAATGCCATGAGATTCAACCCCGGGGATGGACTATGCACATGTTCGTCAGACTTGGGTTGAGATTAATTCTCGACCATATTTGATCGAATGCGAGATATGGCTTAAACCCATAGCATTTCGATCCGGCTTCTCTCACGGAGTCGGGGTTCGGAGGGGCTATGCCGCCGTTAACGCAAATTTCAGGTTCTGCCAAAAGCATTGAACAACAGGAATTCAAGTCTGATGAATTGCGTTTTGGTCGTTTCGAGCAGTTGCTGAATCTGCAAGAGGCAGCTTTGATCCTGGAAGTCCATTGGAAGACGCTGGAAGGTATGGCGCGGAATGGAGAGGTTCCGGCCTTCAAGGTGGGCAAACGCTGGAGATTCCGGCTGAGTTCACTGAACATCTGGCTGGAGCATGGATTAAACTCGAACACAACCAACCATGCTGCTCTGACTGGACAGGAGCAAAATCCTTGAAATTCAGACGGCAACGATTTCAGAGGGGCAGTCTGCGCCGCGTGGCGCGTGCCAACAACAAATGGGCGTGGGAGTACCGCTACAAAGATCCCGCGACCGGAGACTACAAATCCATGTACCTGAGCACAGAGAGGTTCCCCACGCAGGTCGCCGCCGAGCGGCATCTGGAAGCTCTCGTGCTCAAACTCAACTCAGAAAACCCCACCCTTGCTATTCTGGAGCCGACCTTCAACGCTCTTCTGGATCGCTTCATCGAGGAGGAGAGGCTGCTCGAAATCAAGCAGCGCCGCCCCGGCGAGCAGTGCGAAGACGGTGAACTCAGCTATTCGACAGTCACCTCCTACCTGAGTGTCATCAAGCAGGTTCGCGTGAAGTGGGGAGGAACCCACATCACGCGGATGAAGCCGGTTCAGGTTCAGGACTGGCTGAAGAAGATGGATGCCGCACCGAAGACCAAAGGCCACGTCAAGGCCATCATGCACAGGCTGTATGAGAAAGCCATGCTGTGGGAGATGGTCGAGTGGCAGCGGAATCCGATGGAACTGGTCGAGGTCAAGGGGATCAGCAAGCGGCAGAAGAAACCGGTCATTCTCACCGTCGACCAGTTTTACCTCATCCTCGCTCTGCTGCCGGAACCATGCCGCACGATGGTCATGGTGGCGCAGTGCACCGGCCTTCGGGCCGAGGAAGTGTTGGCGCTCGAATGGCAGAACATCGACTTTGAGAGCCTCAGCATGCGGGTGGTCCGGGCCGTCGTACATGGTCGCGTGAAGACGGTCAAAACCGAATACTCGGAGGACGAGCTGCCGCTCGATCCCGACTTCGCGGCGATTCTTCTGGAATGGAAGATGCGTTGCGAAAAGGAAGTCAAATCGGGCGAAAAAACCCAAACTATTGGGTTGGAGCTGGTCTTTACGAGTCAGGTCACCGGGCGTCACTATCATTCGGCTCCCGTCCAGCAGGACTATATCCGGCCTGCGGGATGCTGCCTGATGGAGTGTCCGAGGTGCGGTGCGGGTCCGGGTGTCTGGTGTTTGACCGATGGCCCGACGCCGAACGGCAAGCGGCTACCGATCCATGAAGAGCGGAGGGCGGCAGCCGGGAAGTACGGCAGTGTGGGGTGGCACACCTTTCGCCACACCTACCGTTCCTGGCTGGACGACTCCGGAGCGCCGGTGGGGGTGCAGCAGAAGCTCATGCGGCACGCCCAGGTCTCGACCACGATGAACGTCTATGGGAACGCTTTGATGGGCGCCAAGCGTGAGGCGAACAGCAAAGTGGTCAAAATGGCACTGAGGAGCGCATAGCCATGAGAACCCTGCAAACACCCCAAGAAACCCTCGGCGTTTTAGCGGGTGCTGTTATTGTGGGTTATCTTGGGTTGGCCTGTCGGCTAAGTGGTTGCGGGGGCTGGATTTGAACCAGCGACCTTTGGGTTATGAGGGACGCAAACCTTCGGTAAGTATAAGAAAACAGGGCACGGGTGGTAACCCTGTGACCCCCCTGGGAACGGCTGGAAACGCTTATTGGGGACCTTATGGGGACTGAATTTGCAATGCCCAACGATCTGCCCAACGATCTAACCTCGGTCCCCATTACCAATGGGGACCGATTTTTCATTGCCCAACGATCTTGCCCAACGATCCGCCCAAAGGCGGCTTCCAAAGATCGACAAGAATCGTGTTTGACCAATGAATATGGGCCTAGAACGAATGGGGACTGATTTGTCAGTTGCTCAAAAAGCTCCCCAACGACCTGCCCAATGGTCGTCAGCCGAGCGCGGCCTCAGTCGCCTCCGAGGGTAGCCATGACTCTTCTTCTTTCCACCGCAAATACAGGGTGCCAGACCGGCTCTGCTGATTTGGCCGGATTTCCGCCCAAGCCTCCGCGCTCCAAACTAGAGCCTCACCGTGAACTGATCCGCGAACTGCGCCGCAAAGGGCGGACGTATCGCGAAGTTGCCCGCCTCTTCCATGAGCGGTTCGGACTTCATGTCGCCCTCAGTACACTCCACTCCTTCGTGAAGGTCCGCGCGAAGCATCGCAAGCGAACGCAATTTGAGCTTCCGGCAGCGGCCCTGGCTGAGGCTGACTCGCCTGTGCTCGAACGCGTTGCCGCTCTCAAGGCAAAGCCCGCTGTGCGGGAATCGAAGCGCGCTCGCTTCGTCTTCCGTGAGAATGAACCCCTGACCCTGACAACCAATGGAGGTGAGCAATGACGGACAATACGAAGCGTGTAGTTTTCACGATGGGCGGCAAGGGCGGCGTCGGCAAAACCGGCGTCATGGTTGCCCTGGCCGAGTGGTTTGAGGCGAACCAGATTCCAGTCACCTTGCTCGATCTCGACACGGAGAACAAGGCGCGTGGCTCCCTGCAACACTTTTTCAATGGGCGGGTCACCAAAGTCAATATCCACACGCCAGCCGGACTCGATGCCTTCGTCGATCATCTCGATGGCGGAACGTCCATCATTCTTGCCGATATGGGAGCCGGCGCTGGGCAGGTCGCGACCGACTGGTTCGAGTCGATGTACGACGATGTCTCTGCAACCGGCGTCCGCTTCACTGCGGTTGGCGTGGTGACGCCGGACCCGGCCAGCGTCGAGAGTGTCCTTGCCTGGGCAAGCCGCCTTCAGGAACGAGTGGAGTACGTGATTGTCGAGAACGCAACCAGCGCCCTGGCGGACTTCACTTACTGGAAGTCCACGGAGCAGGCACATCGCTTCCGCGAAGCCTTCGCGCCGGAGATCTTGCAGATGGAGTTTCGGCTGGCAGAACTCGAAAACCCTGTCCGCCAGCATGGTATCCAACTCGGGCAGGTCGCAGACCGCAAGGCCGATGTCGATGAACTGAAAAGGGCGTCGCTCGTCATGCGTGCGCAGAGCTACCGGCGGCGGCTCTTCTCTGAATTCGACCGGGCAAGGCAGGTGTTTCTGCCATGAGCACAGAGCTGGAAACTTCCAACATTGCGGTTGTCGCGGCGGGAGAGCCGACTCTGTTCGACTCTCTCGCCCGGCTTGTCCCCGAAGAGATGCAGGCCGCGTATTATCGCGTTCTCGCGCATACTCGGAAGCTCAGCCCCGATGACGAGATGCTGCGTATTCTCGAAGCGATGGGCATCCTGGCCCTGCTCACCCGGCAGACGCCGATGGAAATTGCTGAGGAGCGCGAGCGCTTTCAGGAGATGCTCGATCTTCATCAGCAGTTTTCAGATGACGCTCAGCAGAAGATGCTCGGCTATGTCTACAAGCTGGAGTCGCGGATCGCTCGATTGCCCGAAAAGATCGAATCCGGGCTTGATGCACAGAAGATTGCAAGATTGCTGAGTGAAAGTCTACGCCAGAATTTTCTCGAATCCGGCCTGCCCGCCGCTGCCAGATGCCTGCAAGGAACCAGCGCGGATATGACGCGCGCCCAGAAGGAACTCTCTGCCGCGCTCGGCAATCTGAGTGATGCAAACGGCGGAGTCGTCGCTCAAGTTGAGTCAGCGAACAACCGGCTCACGCAGTCTCTGGAGAAGCGGGAGAATGCTCTTGATGCGCTCTTGCATCAACTGAACACCTGGTTGCTGTGTTTCTGGATTCCGCTGATTTCCACTGCGACCCTGGTGATCGGACTGGTTGCTGGAATGGGGATTCGAGGTTGCATGGATTCGGTTCCTGAAGCGGCTGCGAAACCTGCGCCAATTGTGGTGCAAGCTGTTCCAACTACCGAGCCACAAGAGAACGGTGGAGCGGTTGGCAGCCCAAAGCAGCAACGCCACAACCAATGAAAATAGCGGCGCTGAGCATGAGCGATAGAATCTGATTGTATCGCTCATGAAATATGGATATAATGATCGATAGAAAGGATCGCTATCGCTCATGAACTGGAACTGGCAAACCCCGGATTGGCCGAATTTCAAGTGGGACCGTTCTCAGATGTCTGCTGCCGAGGAGCAGTTTCTCGTTGGTGCGGGCGTTGTCATCGGCACAGCCAAGCACCTGGGCGAAGATGAGCGCAATCAACTTCTCGTGGAAGTGATGAGCGGAGAGGCACTGACAACCTCCGAGATCGAGGGCGAAATCCTCAATCGGGCCAGTGTGCAATCCTCCATCCAGCGTCAGCTTGGACTGGCTGCCGACAAGCGGCGAGCCACGCCAGCCGAACAGGGGATTGCAGAAATGATGGTCGATCTTTTTCGATCATCCGCTGAGCCTCTTTCAAACGAGATGCTGTATCGCTGGCACCAGATGGTTGCTGCTGGCAGAAAAGACCTGATCGACATCGGCAGATACCGCACCGGCAAGGAGCCAATGCAGGTAATTTCCGGCAGGATTGGCGCGCAGAAAGTACATTTTGAAGCTCCTCCATCGAAGCGGGTTCCCTCCGAGATGAAGCGGTTCATCGCATGGTTCAATCAAACGTTGCCGAGGGGCGCGGAATCTCTGCCCGCCATTACAAGGGCGGGCATTGCCCATCTGTATTTCGAGTCCATCCATCCGTTTGAAGATGGCAATGGCCGGATCGGCCGCGCCCTTGCCGAGAAGGCGATGGCGCAAAGCTTCGGCCAACCCCTGCTCGTCGCTTTGGCTACAACGATTCTTGCTCACCAGAAAAGCTATTACGAGGCACTCGAAAAGGCGAACAAGCAGATTGATGTGTCGGTCTGGCTTTCATGGTTCGCCGACATTGCCTTGGAAGCGCAACGCCGGACCATCACGCAGGTAGAGTTCCTGATTGCCAAGACAAAGTTGCTGGACCGCCTGCGCGGCCACATCAATGACAGGCAGCAGAAGGCGCTCCTTCGGATCTTCCGGGAAGGCCCAAACGGGTTCAAGGGCGGAATGAGCGCGGGCAACTACAGCACGATCACTGGCGCGTCTCCCGCAACCACTACCCGCGATTTGGCGGACCTCACAGAAAAGGGCGCGCTTGTCCGCACGGGTGAGCGCAAGCACGCTCGCTATGCGCTCAATCTGGCCAGAGGCTGATACGCCAAAGCAGTACGGGCGGCAAGGCAGTTGAAGATCAGCGACCGGCTTCCCCACCTTCGCATCCCCTGAGAAATATTCGCCTATACCTTTATTGGTGAATTAGATACGGAGTATTGAGCGATTTCTATACTACCCGACTTGTGTATTATCTACATTATGTTATAATCTTTTTGCAACACCCTTGTGGAGGGGAATGATGAATAATGCGATGCGAAAAGAGGATCGTCGTGCGGCGGAGGGCTATTCTTCAGTCGCTGGCAATGGGGCGCGGAACCATCTGCACGAGGCTATTCCGGGCAAAGACAGATTAACCGTGCTGGGCGTTCTGGAGAAAACTCAGTCGGCCGCCGCTGCTGATGCTGAACATTCGAGGTCCCGCTTACAGGCGTTTCCGACCAACGCATTCGCCGCAGAACCACTGCTTGACTCGAACCAGGCGGCAGCGATCTTGAAAATCCATCCTAAATCGCTCCAAAGGATGGCACGGAGAGGGGAGATTCGCGGCTTGCAGATCGGCAAGGTCTGGCGCTTCCGCGCATCCGTCCTCGACGAGTGGATACAGCAGCAGCTCGCCGGTTGATTGCTGGCCGCTCCCGGCCTTTGCTCCGTCTTGCTGCACGCTGGGATCAGCCGTCCGTTTGTTCCACTATCTATTGGACTTGGTTCGCACCACGAGGTGGTGTCCACTGATTCGCCAGATCGGCGCTTGGGGCCTCGGCGACCCCGTGTTTTGTTGCAATTGCAACGAGAGCAACGAAACTTTGTGTGCGTAATGTGTACTCAGCAAGATCGCGTCACGGCACCGAAAGATTCAAGTCGACCACCCCACTCATGCTTCAAACTAGCCGCGCACATTTCAAATCCAGGCAAGAGAAATTCCATATAGGTTATTGCCCTGCAATAGCTTAGGCCAATTCCACCGAGTTTAGGCGGACAGCGGTGAGACCTGATGTATGCTTTGGCTATGACGGTTTTCCGGGCGAAGCTCCCGGAAAACTGTTACAACCATGTGCTTACGCCAAGACGGATTGCTCATGCGCATGTCGGCTGCCAATGTCTTTCTCGCTCATATGAGGTCTCCAGGAGAAGAGCAGCTTCTCAGCGACCACCTCCTGAACACTTCCACGATCACCTCGCGGCTAGCGGCGAAGACTGGGTTGCTGCGCGCCGGTGCACTGATTGGCCTTGCACACGATCTCGGAAAGTACTCTATCGCCTTTCAGGATTACCTCCAAAACGTTGCGGCTAATACCGCAATGGAGATGGAGCCGGACTTTTCGCTCAGGGGCAGTGTCGACCACTCTACGGCCGGGGCACAGATCATCGCCAGTGGTCTTGTTGGGGACGACCAAAAGAACGCCAGGTTTGCCTCCGACGTGCTGGCCCTTTGCGTCGCTTCGCATCACTCGGGGCTAATTGATTGCATCTCACCCGACGGAAGAGACGGGCTGTCGCGAAGACTCAACAAAGATAACCTCTTGAGCTACCGAAGCGAGGTGTTGGAAAGCATCGAGGCAGCCATTCGAAGCCCTCTGGAATCCCTTCTCAACGATCCGGCGGTCGCCGAGGAGATTACCACGGCAATGGATCGCATTCGTGGGACAGACCGCGATGAGATCATCCAATCATTCAAACAGGGATTATTGCTTCGGGTACTCTTCAGTTGCTTGATTGACGGCGACCGAACCGACACAGCGGACTTCGACAAGCCCAAAGGCGCGAGGCTTCGGCAGCATGGCGAATATGTAGCGTGGCAGGACTTGATCGATCGGTTGGAACGTAAGTTGGCAACATTCCAGAATGAACGTTGGGTTGATCAATGTCGTCGCGAGATCTCCGGTCATTGCCTCGCAGGGGCGGAACGGCCTAAAGGAATTTTCACCCTGACCGTGCCGACGGGTGGGGGTAAGACCCTGGCAAGCCTGCGTTTCGCTTTGCACCACGCGCAGCGCTGGAGCATGGATCGCGTGATCTATGTTAGCCCGTACATTTCGATTGCAGACCAGAACGCGCACGTGGTTCGCGAGGTGCTAGAACCGAAGGAATGCGATTTTGCTTCAATTGTGCTCGAACACCACTCCAATCTCACAGAAGAGAAGGAGAGTTGGCGAGGTTCGGTGTTGGCCGAAAACTGGGATGCTCCGGTGGTCTTCACGACAGCGGTGCAGGTACTCGAAGCTCTGTTCGGAGGTGGAACGCGCTCAGTACGCAGGCTGCATGCGCTCGCGAATGCGGTTATTGTCTTCGACGAAGTGCAGACGATTCCGATTCGCACGATACACCTCTTCAACAATGCGGTGAATTTTCTGGTGGAGCAATGTGGGGCGAGTGTCGTGCTGTGTACGGCGACACAGCCTCTATTGCACCAGGTAGACAAAAGAAAAGGAGCCATGAAGCAAGGCACTGAGTTGATGCCAGATGCGCCTCAACTCTTTCGCGATCTCCGGCGATATGAGACGTTCGACAGGACGAACAAGCCCGGTGGATGGAGTGCAGCGGAGGTCAGTGCGCTCGCCTTGGACGAAATGCGGGAGCATGGTAGTTGCATGGTAATTGTGAATACCATGCGCGACGCTCTGGCAATCTACGCCGAGTGGAAGGAACAGCTCAAGACACTCGAAGAGCCGATGGAGGAGGGGTGCCTCGTTCACCTGAGCACGCATATGTGCCCGGCGCACCGGCTGGAAGCGCTGAGTCGGATGAAAGCTGCGCTCAATCCCTTGACAGGAAAACATGTACTTTGCGTCAGCACACAGTTGATCGAAGCCGGCGTGGATATAGACTTCGCCACCGTAGTGCGCGATCTGGCCGGTCTGGATTCAATCGCACAGGCTGCGGGCCGCTGCAATCGCAATGGAGAGAGGGCCATCGGGCGGGTGCATATCATCAAGATGGCGCAAGCACTTCCAAAGCAGTTGGAGGAGATACGCTGCGCGCAGGAGAATGCGCGGCGAGTTCTGGACGACTGGCGGGATGAGGAGGGAGACCGGCCTTTTGAGTTGTCGGACCCCAAGGAGATGGAAACTTTCTTCAAGTATCACTTTTTCGCGCGAGCCAAACAGATGGATTATCCGGTAAAGGCTCCTCCTGCGCAACGTGAAGACACCCTGTTACAGATGCTTGGCGAGAACGGTATGGCAGTCTACGATGCGAGAATCAAAGGCGTCACGCGAAGCGGGCTGATGCAGTCGTTTCACACTGCGGCGCAGGTGTTTCAAGCGATCGATTGCCAAACGCAAGGAGTTGTCGTTCCTTTTCGGAAAGAAGGAATGGATTTGATTGCGGAATTGAGCGCCGCGCATGATCTTGCGTTGGAGTTCCGCCTCCTGAGAAGAGCGCAGATGTATTCCGTGAATGTCTTTCAGCATGAAATGGAGTCTTTGAAGCGAAATGACGCTGTGTATGAGGCGCAGTCGGGTACGGGTGTATTATGTCTGCGCGAAGGTTTCTACTCGGACGAGTTCGGTCTGGCACTCGATGGCAGCGAAAGAATGGAGAGCCTCATTGCATAGCACACCGAAGAACACCATTGAGTTTCGCGTCTGGGGACGGTATGCCATGTTTACCGATCCCCTGACACGCGTGGGCGGGGAAAAGTGCTCTTACCATCTGCCAACCTACGAGGCCTTGAAGGGGATTGCCAAGTCCATCTATTGGAAGCCCACCTTCATCTGGTATATCGACTGTGTCCGGGTGATGAAGCGTATTCGCACGCAGACCAAGGGAATCAAGCCGCTCGACTACGGCGGCGGCAACACACTGGCGATCTACACATATCTGACCGGCGATCCAGACCCCGCGACGCATGAACCGCGCATCGAATACCAGGTTAGCGCCCACTTCGAGTGGAATCCGCACCGGCCCGAGCTTGAGCGCGACCGGAACGATGGCAAGCACTTCGAGATCGCGAAGCGAAGCCTGGAGCATGGTGGACGGCAGGACATCTTTCTAGGGACACGCGAGTGCCAGGGGTATGTCGAACCGTGTGACTTCGGCTCCGGAAAGGGAGAACTCGACGATGCGGGCGAGTTGCAGTACGGCTTTATGTTTCACAGCTTCGATTACCCGGACGAGACGGGCGAAAATCGGCTAGCCGGCAATATCTGGCGGCCGAAACTAATGAATGGCAAACTCACTTTTCCGCGTCCCGACCAAATCCCGGCTGAGCACAAGAAGGATATTCGGGCCATGGGCGTCAAGCGCTTTGGCCTGGAAGAAAACCTCCAGTATGTCGAGACCGAAGCACAGCAGTACGCCGCAGGCGTCGGAGGCACGGTGTGAGCTGGATTCAGAAACTGCTAGAGACCTATGATTGCTGCGCTGGACAGTCGCAGTTTGTATCTGCTCCTTTGCCGCCAATTTCTGCCAGGCCCCAGGATACACAGATTTGCATTACGCTCAACTGGAAGGGCGAATTTCGAAACGCGGAACTTGCGCTATTGAGGGAAACGCAAATTATCGAGTCCGAAGCTTCTGCTTCCCGATCAGGTACATCGCCGGCGGCAAATCCCCTCTCTGACAAACTCGCGTACTGCGCAGGCGACGGATCGCAATATGCGCTCAATCCCGCTTACTTCGCTCGTTTTGAAGCTCAACTTTCGGAATGGTGTTCCTCGGAGTATCGGGACCCAAAGGCCTACTTGGTACTTGAATACGTCAAACAAAAGAAACTGATCGCTGATTTGATTAAGAGCGGAGTACTCACGTCAACGAATGGGAGATTGGATCGGCTCAAACTGAACGGTAAGATACTTGAACCCAGCGGGGCATGGATTCGGTGGAGAGTAGAACTCCGGGATGAATTGCTGGCGAATACTTGGGAGGATGTAGAGACATTTGTTCGATGGGAAAGGTTTGAATCGAGCAAATCGGATGCTGTCGGTCTTTGTATGTCATCCGGAGTTACGGGACGCATCGCACGACTTCATCCTAGTAACATCCGAAGAAATGGTGATAGGGCAAAGCTAATCAGTTCAAACGATAAGGATGGATATACATTCCGAGGGAGATTCTTAGATTCTGGGCAGTGCGCGAGTCTTGGTTATATAGTGTCCCAGAAGGCGCACAATGCATTGCGCTGGCTTATTGAGCGGCAAGGGTATCCTAATGGAGATCAACGCATTGTGGCCTGGGCAGTGAGCGGAACCCCAATTCCTAAAGTGATTGCGGGGTCGGATGAAATTGAGACTGTCGAGGTGCCAGAGCGGTATAAGGGAGACGCCGGACAGTTGTTCGCAAAGCAGCTGAACAAGCGCATCGCTGGCTACCATGCAGAACTGACTGACCGCGACGATATCGTGGTCTTGGCTTTGGACTCGGCGACAAAGGACATCAGACGTTTGGCTGTTACATACTACCGTGAATTGCAGGCCTCGGAGTTCCTGATGCGCATTCAGAGTTGGCACGAGCACACCGCATGGCTGCAGAACATGGGGAAAGACCCCAAGTCTGGCAGGTTACACAAATTTATTGGAGCGCCGTCTCCCTACGATATCGCGGAAGCTGCTTACGGACGTAAGGTCAATGGAAGAATTAGCGTCGATGACAAACTTCTCAAAGCCACAATTGAGCGTCTCCTGCCATGCATCGTCGAAGCTCGCCCGATTCCTCAAGATCTGGTGCGCATTTGTGTTCAGCGGGCATGCAATCGGTTAACAATGAACGGCCCCGACTTCTGGGAGAAATGCCTCGGAATTGCATGCGCATTGGTTAGAGGAAGCAGTAAGGAGGAACAGTACACAATGTCACTGGATGAAACACGAACGACGAGAGACTACCTGTATGGAAGGTTACTTGCCATTGCTGACAATATCGAGGGCCTCGCTCTTCGGGTGGCCGGCGAGAGCCGCGATACTAATGCGGCGCAATTGATGCAGCGCTTTGCTGATAATCCACTCGCCACATGGCGGACACTCGAATTGAAATTGCAGCCTTACATGACCCGTCTGCGGATCAACCGAGCCGGTGCCCTAACCATCAGAAAAAAGTTGCTGGATCATGTCATGGATTTGTTTCGCATTGACGTTCACGGTGATAGTGAATTCACGGATAACAGGAAACTCAACGGAGAGTTTCTTTTGGGATTTCACAATCAACGCGCCGATCTGACACCCAAAAGACCCAACAAGGACGCAGACGTCAGCGAGCCTGATAACAATTTGAACGAAGAGGAGGAATTGTGAGCACACTTGAATTGATCACACTTCAACACAAGATCGACTTCGCTGTCGTGCTTCGCGTAAAGCACGCCAATCCGAACGGCGACCCGTTGAATGGGAACCGCCCCCGCACCGATTACAACGGCAGTGGAGAGATTTCCGATGTTTGCTTGAAACGCAAGATGCGCGACCGCCTGATGGAGAAAGGACAGAATATCTTCGTGCAATCTGACGACCGCAAAGTTGACGGCATGAGGAGTCTTCGAGAGCGCGCCGAGCATGACAAGTTCGGATTGGGCAAGCAGGCGTTTGCACTGGCAGCAAAAAAAGCGAAGAAGCCGAAGAAAGGAGCTGTAGATGAAGAAGCCGCTAAGGAAGCTCCAGGCGAATTAGCTCAAAAAGATGAAACCATCACGGCTGCATGCGCCAAATGGTTCGATGTGCGTGCCTTCGGAAACTTGTTCGCCTGGAAAGCAGGTGAGGGCAAGAAGAAGGAAGATAGTGAGGATGCGGAGTCTTCTGACGATAGTTCCACTTCCAGTGTCTCTATCGGCATCCGGGGTCCGGTGACGGTTCAGTCCGCTTTTAGTTTGAAGCCCGTGGATGTGACCAGCACACAGATCACCAAAAGCGTCAACAGCGAGGGCGACGGTAGCAAGCGCGGCACCGATACCATGGGCATGAAGCACCGTGTTGACGACGCCGTTTATGTCTTCTATGGCAGCATGAACCCGCAATTGGCCGAGCGAACCGGATTCAGTGATGCAGATGCCGAGGCTATCAAGGCTGTGCTGCCCAAGCTCTTTGAGAACGATGCTTCCTCTGCCCGCCCAGAAGGCAGCATGGAGGTGCTCAAGGTGCTGTGGTGGAAGCAACCGAAGCCCGGCAAATACTCTTCTGCCAAGGTTCACGCTTCACTCAAAATGAATGAAGATGGCAACGGTGGTTACACCATAACGCCATTAGCCGGACTGTCTCCAGAGGAGAAAGACGGCTTCTGATCGAACTGAAATGGTGCCCACATGACCGGTTCCGTTCCTGAAGCCGAAGACGACGACGCGCTGCCGCTTAGCGGGTTGCAGCATCTGGCCTTCTGTCCGCGGCAATGGGCGCTGATCCATCTGGAACAGGTCTGGGTAGAGAACGGGCGCACTGCCGAAGGGCGCCTGCTGCACGAGCGCGCCGACCTGCCCGGAGAGAGCCGGCTTGGCGACCTCCGAACTGTACGTGGCATGTGGCTGCGGTCGGAGAGGCTCCGGTTGACCGGACGCGCCGACGTCGTCGAGTTTCGTCCGGAGCCTTATCCAGTCGAGTACAAGCGCGGCAAGAGCAAGC
>Ga0224554_1001049_pt1 | contig 19228 bp, 18 predicted proteins | sample 714S22024metaG_FD_180666 | JGI IMG/M metagenome (GOLD analysis project Ga0224554, IMG submission 180666) | Peat soil microbial communities from Stordalen Mire, Sweden - 717 S2 20-24 | ecosystem: Environmental > Terrestrial > Soil > Wetlands > Peat | place: Sweden: Norrbotten County, Stordalen...
CTACAAGCGATCTGTACGATTTTTTTGATAGTTGGGCATACCTCAAACTGTCTCCAGAATCGATGAATTTCGAAAAGAATGAGTTTTTCCGCAGCCTGTTCAGCCCTTGGGGTATGCATTTGCTCATGTTCTCCGGAAGGAGCAGGGGGCTTCAGCCCCTGAATAAACCTCATCGAATCAAGGGGCTTTAGCCCCGGGCCTTTTTTCGCTCCATGACCCCGCAAAAACCCCAGCAAATCCCCTTGTCAAGCCCCTCGAAGCCCCAAAAAACTCCTAACCAACACCAACCAAACAACTTAAATCTTTAAAATCGTTGGCATAGTAGTTTCCCTCCACGGCGTATAATTAAACCAGTAAGCAAAAGCAAACAGACCCGGCCAACCAGCCGGGCCTTCGCATTTAACTGTTCCCTGTTCCCCGTCTTCAAATTATTGATTTCAGAGATTAATGGATATAAACCATCTGGAATAAATATCATGCAGACCTGATATAGACCAAGGCATCAAACCCCTGGGTATTTCTCTTTTGTTTTCTATTTCTTAGTCTGTAAGTCGTTTTATTGCCATATTTTACAGGTAAAAACTCATAAATCAATGATTTCAGAGATTTTACGAGGAAGGGGTACACCCCCCATGTAACACCGAGGAGGATCCTCATGACCGGAGCAACCGCAACCAGACCGGTCTTCGCTTTTCCCTGTTCCCGGTTCTCCGCGGCGAAGTCCAGACCTAGTCCAGACCTGTTCCAGACCAAGTCCAGACTTAACATGCTTTTTTTGAAGACTTTGAGACTTTTTCGCACACAAGGAGAGAACCCGCATGTCCGCGGCAGCCACAACCAGCCGGATCTTCGCCTTAAAATACGTCTCACGCGCTTAGCGCGAGCTTAACCTGCAATTTTTGAATACTTTACGCTATTAGCACGGGGAGGGGTACTTACAGGAATGCGCCCAAGAATCCATTTACGCGACAATACCCGCAACAGGGGAGGGGCAGGGAGATAGAAAACAAACAGCGGACGAACAATCGGTTCCGGCTATCAACGACCAGCCTCCGCCTTCGCTTGTCTGACGGTATCCTATCGAGATGGACTTCCAGCTCGCCACCACGTACACGCCGCAAGGCGACCAGCCCCGCGCCATCACCGAGCTGGTGGCCGGCCTCGCGGCGGGCGAAAAAGACCAGGTCCTGCTCGGCGTCACCGGCTCCGGCAAGACCTTCACCATGGCCAAAATCATCGCCGAGGTGCAGCGCCCCGCGCTCATCCTGGCGCACAACAAGACCCTGGCCGCCCAGCTCTATCACGAGTTCAAACAGTTCTTTCCGAAAAACGCCGTCGAGTACTTTGTTTCTTATTACGATTACTACCAGCCGGAGGCATATATTCCCGCCGGCGATATATTCATCGAAAAAGAGGCCACGGTAAATGAGGAATTAGATAAATTACGCCTTTCGGCAACCCGCAGTCTCTTCGAGCGGCGCGACTGCATCATCGTCTCCTCGGTAAGTTGCATCTACGGCCTTGGGTCGCCGGAGGCCTACTACGGAATGCTTCTGCTGCTGGAGCGCGGCCAGAAGATCAAGCGCGAGGATATTACCCGAAAGCTGGTCGAGATCCTATACGACCGCAACGACGTTGATTTCCGCCGCGGCACCTTCCGCGTCCGCGGAGACATCATCGAGGTCTACCCAACCTACGACGAAAATGCCTACCGCATTGAGCTGTTCGGCGACGAGATCGACTCGCTCTCGCAGATCGACCCGCTCTTCGGAACCGTGCGGCAAAAATACTCGCGGCTTCCCATCTATCCCAAGTCGCACTATGTCGTTCAACCGGAGCGCAAGCTCGCAGCCACCGATTCCATTCTCGCTGAACTGGAGGTTTGGGAGAAAGAGTTAGAGCAACAAGGACGATTGGTAGAATCGCAAAGAATTCATCAGCGGACAAGATATGACCTGGAGATGATTAAGTCCGTGGGCTACTGCCACGGCATCGAGAACTACTCCCGCCACTTCTCCGGCCGGCAGCCAGGCGAGCCGCCACCGACGCTGATCGACTACTTCCCGCGCGATTTTCTGCTCTTCATCGATGAGTCGCATGTAACCATTCCGCAGCTCCACGGCATGTGGCACGGCGACCGCTCGCGCAAGCAGAACCTGGTGGATTACGGCTTCCGCCTGCCCTCCGCGATGGACAACCGCCCGCTGAAGTTCGAGGAGTTCGAGGGCCGCACCGGCCAGATCATCTACGTCTCCGCCACGCCCGGCCCCTACGAGCTCACCAAATCCTCCGGCGTCGTTGTTGAACAAATAATTCGTCCTACTGGATTGGTTGATCCTCAGGTAGAAATTCGCCCCGTCAAAGGACAGATTGACGATCTATTGGCAGAAATACGCCAGCGAGCAAATCTAAATCAACGCGTCCTGGTAACAACCCTCACCAAACGAATGTCCGAGGACCTGGCCAACTACTACACCGAAGTCGGCGTGCGCTGCCGCTACATGCACTCCGAGATAGAAACTCTGGAACGGATTAAACTACTTCGCGACCTGCGCAAGGGAGAGTTCGACGTATTGATCGGCATCAACCTGCTGCGCGAAGGACTCGACCTGCCCGAAGTCTCGCTGGTCGCCATTCTCGACGCCGACAAGGAAGGCTTCCTGCGCTCGCAGGGCTCCCTCATCCAGACCATCGGCCGCGCCGCGCGCCACGTCGAAGGCCGCGCCATCCTCTACGCCGACAAGATGACCGACTCCATGCGCCGCGCCATCGACGAAACCGACCGCCGCCGCGAGAAGCAAGTCGCCTACAACGAGGAGAACGGCATCACGCCCATGTCCATCGTTCGCCCGCTGGAGATGGGCCTGGCCGGAATCCTGAAGGCCGAATACGCCGATCTCACCGACGAGGCTGAAGGCATTCCCGAGTTCGCTACCCAAGCTGAACTGGAAAGCTACATCGAAAAGCTGGAGTCCGACATGCGCGAGGCCGCCAAGAAGTTCGAGTTCGAGAAGGCGGTCAAGCTGCGCGACACCGTCAAGGACCTGCGCAGCAAGGAATTTCTCTTCAGCTAGAATTCGATGCCGCGCTGCGCCAGAATGCCGCGCTGGTAGGCGTGTTTCACCTCGCGCATCTCGGTCACCGTATCAGCCAGCTCCACCAGCAGCGGGTGCGCGTTGCGTCCGGTGAGGATCACATGCACCATCTCCGGCTTGCGGCGCAGGACCTCGGCGACCTTCTCCGCCGCCAGCATCTTGTAGCCGATGGCGTAGTTGATCTCGTCGAGCACGACCATGTCCCAGTCGCCGGAGAGGATCGCGGCGGCGGCTTCGGCCCAGGCAGCCTCGACCAGGCGGATGTCTTCGGGGTCGGTCTGGGCACCGCCGACCTTGACGAAGCCGCGGCCAAGCTGCCGGATGACGAAGTGTTGCGCGGGCGCGGAGCCGGTTTCCCCGCCTGCGTCCGCTCCCAGTGCAATGTTCAGCGCCTCGGCGGCGTCCAACTCGCCGTAGTGCCACGAGCCTTTGAGGAACTGGAGAATAAGCACGCGCATCCCGTTGCCGGCGGCGCGCAGTGCCGTGCCCAGCGCGGCGGTGGTCTTGCCCTTGCCGGGGCCAGTGTTGATGAGGATCAGTCCGCGGCGAGCAGCTTTGGGAGTGGGCGTGGAGTCGAGCATAGATATTGTTATAGCTGGAAGCGCGGTGGGAAAGTCATGTGCGCTCAGTGGCCGGAGTGGTAGGGATGGCCGGCGAGAATGGTCAGCGCGCGGTAGATCTGCTCGGCCAGTACGACACGGGCCAGCTCATGGGGCAGCGTGATGGCTCCGAACGAGAGCAGCAGACCAGCACGCGCGCGGGCGGCAGCGGACCAGCCGTCAGCCGGGCCGATGGCCAGCACCAGCGACTGCGTGCCGGAGTCGCGGAGGCGGCCGACGGCTGCGGCGAATTCCTCCGACGTGAGCTGCTTGCCCCGGCTGTCGAGCAGGATGAGGACTGGTGCGGTGCGGGCGGATTGGCGATCCAGCCAGGTGAGCAGCGCGGCCTCGGAGCCGTGGGTCTGCGTCTCGCAGGGGAGAAAGCGCGAGGCACGGGCAAGGAAATCCGCCGCCAGAGTAGCGGCAGCGCCGGACTTGGCGCGCGAGCGGGAAGGGGAGATGGCCGCAAGGATAAGCTTCATGCTATGAGCGTACTGCATGAAGATACTGCAAGATATAAAAGAAAATCATGCGCGAGAATATGAATTATGGGAGAATGGTTCCGCAAATCGCCTAGCAAGTCTGTCGCCAAATGGGATGCCAGGCCCGCATATGATTGTAAACATTAGATTAAAAAGTCAATCCGGCATTGTCGGATTTCTGGTCACTTTGGAGGGCTAATTGCATGAACCATCGCATAAGCAAAACTATATATTGTGGTGAACTCACAGTTGCTCTGCCTATTGGCGGACGGGGTTGATTCCTCTAAGGAGAACTCGATGAAGAAGTTTTTCGGCTTGATGTCTGTATTGTTTGGGATAGCGGCGATGGTCTTGGCATTCGTGGCCGGGTCCTCGGTGTTTGCACAGACGTCCAACGGAACCATCACCGGTGTGGTTCGCGATGCTTCAGGGGCCGTAATCAACGAAGCTACTGTCGTTGTGACGAACGAGTCGACTGCCTCAGTGCGCAACGCCACCTCCAGCGCGGCAGGCTCCTTTCGTATCGAATTTGTAGTGCCGGGTCCATACACGATTCACGTCGAAAAGCCTGGATTTAAGACATTCGACCTAAAGCATCTGGACGTAAGGCCATCGATTATCACCTCCTCCGATATCGTGCTGGGAGTTGCCTCAGCGAATGCAGAGGTTACGGTCCAGACGGCCAACACCGCGACTCTCGACGTAGATTCGGGCGGAATCACCAGCACGATCGGCGAAGAGGAAATGAAGGTGATGCCGATCTTCACGATGAACCCAGTAGAACTTGTTGAGGCACTTCCTGGCGTGCAGCTGATTAATAATGGCGGATTCAGCAACGGGATTGATGTTTCCGTCAATGGCGCACGTCCCCGGGCCAATAACTATCTGATTGATGGCCAGGACGATAACGACAACGACATCGGCGGTCAGGCTCTCCAGGCCGACATCCCGGATATGTACTCGAACGTGATTGCATTGACCAACTCTTATTCGGCGGAGTATGGACGCGGCGGTGGCGCTGTCGTCAACCTGATCACCAAGAGCGGCACCAATCAATTTCACGGTTCAGTCTACGAACTATACTCAGGTTCCGGCTTGAATGCGATCGACGGTCAGTCGCGTGGTGCTGGAATCAGTAAGACCCGCTTCGATCAGCATCAGGCGGGCTTCACGATCGGCGGTCCGATCATCAAGAACAAACTCTTCGGCTTCGGCGGAGCTCAGTACTCACGTCTCTATGGCAAGGAAACGCCGTCAAATATATTTCTACCGACTGCAGCCTCGCTCACAACGCTCCAGGCCATCAATACGGCAAACGCGCAGTTGCTCCTTCAATACATTGGATCGCTCAGTCAGTACAATTTGATTGGAACATCGACTACTCCGATTGCGGTCATCAATGAACCGGGATGCGCCACATGCGCCATTAACTTCACCAATTACAAGCGTCCAAGCCAGCCAGAGCTGAACCCTGACACGCAATGGACCTACAAGGTGGACTTTACCCCAACGCAAAAAGACATTTTCACTGTGCGTTATCTTCATGACCGTACCTCTCTGACCCCGGACTTCTTCAACTTCGGCGATACATTGCCCGGCTTCGACGCCATGCAGGGAGGCCCCTCGGAACAGGGTGCGGGTTCTTACTCCCATGTATTTTCACCCAATATCGTCAACGAATTTCGTGCTTCAGAGACGCGCATTGCGTTTACCTTCGATAGCACTGCTCAGGCGAAGGCGAATCCCCTGTACACCTCGCCGGTCGTCTCCATCTCCAACACTGGACTGCCAACGCTGGGGCCCAAATCGACTTCGCTCCCCCAAGGGCGCGGCCACGACTTGTATCAGTTCCAGGACACAGTCAGCATCGCCAAGGGGCGCCATACGCTCCGCATTGGAGCGGACATTGCCCGCGACATCATTCGGGACTATATACCCTTCAACAACTTCGGCACCCTTAGCTACACCAAGAGTGCGGGCTATTCGGCGTTGAACAACTTTCTGGATAACTTCCTGGGCACCGCAGGCGCTGCCGCTATATCCTTCGGCGGTAATCGCGTGGATGCTCACGAATGGCAGACGGCATACTTCATTCAGGACGACATCAAGCTGAGCTCGGACTTCACCGTGAATCTGGGACTTCGTTATGAATATCAAACGAACCCGGAGAATGCCGTAAAGTATCCGGCTATCAACGCGGCGACCGTATTGACGGATCCGATCACAGCGGTATACCGCGTCAACGAAGACAGGAACAACATCGCGCCGCGCGTGGGGTTCGCCTATAACCCGCACAATGGCAGTCCTTTCCTGGCTGACGGCAAGACGGTTTACCATGGGGCCTTCGGCATCTTCTATGATGTGCTGTTCACCAATATCACCGACAACTCTCAGGCCAGCTCTCCTAATGTTCAGTCGCCGAATCTGACTTCGGGAACGGGCCGTGGTCTGGCAAATGCAAATACCCTTGTTCCGTCCCTGGTGCCGCTCACGACTATTTCAGGGTTGAATACCCTAGAACTGACCAGCAACAACCTGGTCAACCCGGAGACCTTCCAGTGGAACCTGGGTGTGGAACGGCAGCTTCCCGGCGAGATTAAACTCACCATCAACTATGTTGCATCGCGAAGTGAAAAACTGTTCTCCAACCAGCAGTACAACTACTACGCCCCCGGCACGCCCGGTGTTCGCATCAATCCGGCCCGCGGTGTTATCATCGCGCGCATCAACGGCGCGGCCTCCGAGTACCAGAGCGCTCAGGTTGAGCTCTCGCATGACTTCCGGCATGGACTCTTCGTTCGCGGCGCCTATACCTACGGCAAGAACCTCGACAACGGGTCGGAGGTCTTCACCACCTTCGCTACACCTACCTCCTATGCTGCGAATCTGGCACCTGGCGGACGGAGTAGAGAATGGGGACCGTCGGCATACGATTTCCGCAACAACCTTAGTATCAGCTACGCATACACAATTCCCGCTGTGTCGCATCTCAATAACGCTATGGCGGATACCTTTGCTGGTATAGTCGCCCGCAACTGGCAATTTTCCGGTGTTTCATACTTCCAATCAGGCCCTTACAGCACGTTCAACTTGAACGGTCTTGACGTAAACAATGACAGCAGTTCCTCGAACGACCGTCCGCTAGTTGGCAACCCCAAGGCTCCTTTTGAAAGCGCGGCCGTCGATGGTGCGATTATTGGCTGCACGGCAGGGGCATATTTCGATTACGGACAGAACGATACGAATGGCACCTGTGTCCCGGTGGATCCTTCTACCACACACTGGGTCGTTCCCTATCCCTATACCCAGGCACAGATGCTGCAGGAGGTTGGGCGTAACAGCTTCCGTAACCCCGGTTACATTATGTTCAACTTTGCACTGCAGAAGGCGTTCGATCTCCAAATCAAGCACCTGGAGCATAGCAACATTACTCTGCGGGCTGACGCGCAGAATGTGTTCAACCATAACAATGTCGGACCCTTAGATATCGATATCTTCGATATACAAGTTCCGGGTACAGCCGGCGATTCATTCATGAACAAGCCAGCAGCGCGCTTCGATGACAATAGAATCCTTCGTCTGTGGGCGAAGTTCAACTTCTAGTTGTCTAATTGCAGAAAAGGCGCTCTTCGGAGCGCCTTTTCCTTTTAATTGTAACGATCCATAGTCTGTCGATTGAGACGAGCCCGCAGATCATTCGGATATTATTTATTTGTCTTTCTGGGCGCGCCCTTGCTACTAGCCGGCTTTACTGCCGTGCTCTTCTTTGCTGCTGTCTTCTTTGGTGGTTTTGTCTTCGCCGCGATTTTTTTTGGCACGACCTTTGTTGGCGTTTTTGCAGCCGTCTTCTTAGGGTTTTTGGCGCGAGTCGCGGCGATGGCGGCCTTCAGCTCGGCGTTGAGCGCGGCGACGCTGATGGTGGTGGCAGACTTGCGCAGGCGCTCCAGGCCGTAGAAGGCGCGCTTCTCCCTGGAGAAGACGTGGACGATGAAGTCGACATAATCCATCAGTATCCACTCGGCCTGGCGGCGGCCCTCGACCGAGTTGGGGTAGGCGCCGAACTCGCGTTTGAGGCGTAGCTCAATCTCGTCGGTGATGGCGACGTTCTGGCGCTCGTTGGTTCCGTTGCAGATGAGGAAGTAGTCGGTGAGGCCACTCTCGGAGGGGTCGAGGGCGAGGATGCGGACGTCTTCGGCCTTCTTGTCTTCGCAGGCTGCCGCCGCCGCCAGCAGCAGTTGATAGCTTTCAGTTGAGGGCATGGATCTCCTTGAGACCATGGTACCGGGTTGCGGCGGTCAACGTCCATCGCAGCCTGCGTGCAGCGACGCAGGACCGCGGTGGAGGGGATGAATGTTGGCTACTTCAGCGTCTTCACATACGCCGCAAGGGCAGAGACCTGCGCCGGGGTCAGCGTGCTCATCGGCTTGATGTGCGGCGCCTTTGCTTCGCCTCCCTTGGTCAGAACGTCGACGACTTTCGACGAGCCGGAGATCTTGGGAGCCATTGGCGACTTACCCTGTCCCTGATCGCCGTGACACATGGCGCATTTCGTTTTGAACAGCGTGCCGCCGTCCTGTGCTGGGGCCTGCATCCACGCCAGCATGGAGACGGATGCCAGTAGTACGGGTAGAATGCGGAGTTTCATAATTGTCCTCTTTCCTGGAATAATTAATATCTGCGTTTCTAGTTCTCTTGCTACTCGTGTTCCGGCCTGCTTTCAGGCTTGGCCTCAGCGTCGTTCACCGCGGCTGGGTTGGGTTCCGGAGCGGCCTCGGCATCGTTCTCCGCCAGGGTCTGGGTGTCCAATTCGTGCTCATGCTTGTAGTGCTCGACGGACATTTTACCGTCGCGCCAGGCCCAGTTCATGGGATAGACATCGGGATCGAAGAAGACCTGGTAGAAGTGCCAGACCAGGATCGCCAGCGTCGCCAGGACCGCCTCGTAGAAGTGTACCGCGGTTGCCGCGTCCACCCACCAGCGCGCCAGCAGATTGCCGACTGAGACCTTGGCCCATAGCATGATGCCGGTGACGGCCATCAGCGCCGTGCCCCATACCAGCGCCCAGTACTCGGCTTTCTCGGCGTAGCTGAAGCGGCCGAACTTCGGCTTCCGGTTGCGCAGGCCGAGGTAGAAGAGCATTGTTCCCCAGGCGTCGAGCGCGTCCTTCGGCGTGGGCAGCAGATCGCGAACCAGGCGCCGCCCGTCGCGAGTGAACACGGCGTAGAAGACGTGGTAGATGCCGTCGCCGATCAGCAGGACACCGGCAACGCGATGGATGATGCTGCGCCACCGCTCGCCCAGGCCGAGGGCCACGGCGAACCAGGAGTCGGGATACTTCAGCGCGAAACCGGTGACCACGAGGACGAAGAAGCTGGTGAGCAGAATCAGGTGCTGCCAGCGCTGGTTGGGCGTCATGCGCAGCACGCTGGGGCCCATCGCCCTGCGCCGTGCCATTGCCTTGGCGCGCCACAGAATTGCGTTGTGCAGGAACATCCCGCCGATGACCAGCAGGATCAGGGGAAGATAGAACCACCTGATCCAGCGGACCGCGAGCGTTCCCTTGTCCATGGTCCGACCGCCCTCGACATCGACATGCACCTTGTAGCGGGTGAAGTTCTGCGTGACTCCCTTGTGGCACTGGCCGCAGGTGGCATCGAGGTTGGCGGGGTTGATGGTGGAGCGCGGATCGCTGGAGGGCAGGATGTTGTGCACTCCGTGGCAACTGGCGCAGTTGGCCACCACCACCGAACCGCCCTGCGAGGCGAGCCCGTGGTAGCTGTCCAGGTAGGTCGAGACTCGGTTGCCCGGCACGTCGAACTCCTGGGTCAGCCGCACGCCCTGGTGACAGCGCGTGCAGGTGGTGCTCGACAGATTCTCATCGGAGGCCGACGAGTTGGGATTGGAGGGCGCCTTGATGGTGTGGATTCCGTGGCAGTCCGTGCAGACCGGGGCGAGGCTGTTGCCGCGCAGGACCGCCTGCCCGTGAATGCTCTGCATGTAGACGCTCTGCACGTCGGCGTGACACTTGCCGCAGGTGGCTGGGACGTTGAACTTGTTGACCAGCGAGCGGGCGTCGTTGGCGGGAAGAATCTGATGCGAGCCGTGGCAATCCGTGCAGACGGCGGCGGTCTGCGAGCCGTTCTTCACCGCGCGGCCGTGGACGCTGTCCTGGTAGGCGACGAAGACCTGCGAGCTGCCTCCGGTGGACTGCATCAGTAACTTCTGGCCGTGGCAGGAGCCGCAGGTGGCGGGGATGTTGGAGTGGCTGACCGGCGACTTCGGATCGCTAGCGGGCAGAATTGTGTGCGCGTCGCCATGGCAATCGACGCAGGTGGCGGCGGGCGATCCGTCGGGCTTCTTCGCGGTGGCGTGGAAGCTGTGCTTATACGCGGCCTGCTGGTCGGCGTGGCACTGGGCGCATGTGATCTTTGCCGGGGTTGCCTCGTGGGGCGAGGACTTCACGTCCTTGTGGCAATCGACGCAGGAGAACATTCCTCCGTGGACCGACTGCTTCAATTTTTCGGCGTCGACGGTGAGGCTGACCGTCTTGCCGCTGGCGTCGGTGGTGGTAAGCGTGGGGTCCGCGTGGCAGGCGAGACACTCCGCGTCCTTCGGCTTGTGCTGGGCGCGGGCGAGGGATGTCCACGAGAGCATGAAGACGACGATCGCCAGCGCACAGAACTTGCCCACGGATTTCATGCTGCAAGTACACGCCAGTCGAGCCTTCCTTGCGGTGATTGCGATCACACTGCGTGCTGAACCCGTACTCTATTGCATTCTTCCGCATGGGGCCTGTAAAGTCCGCTGCTGCTGCCGTGCGTCGCTCAGCGGTGGAGGGCGTCGGAGGCGGCACGGATGCGCTGGAGGAGCCTGCCGGTGTGTTCGAGAGGCAGAGAGCCAGCAGCCATGGCCGGAAGGAGACGGTCGAGCGCGCGCAGGATGGAGTGTCGATCGGTGAGGGGTCCGAGACGGACGGCAGGGGGGCGCAGCGCACGTTCGCGGCGCCGCGAACGCAGGTAGAGCTCCTGGTGATGGTGGCAGCGGGGGCGTCCGGCGAGTGGAAACGCGCGGCATGGCGTTCCATCGTCCTTGAGCGCGGAGCAGAGCCTGGTTTTCATTCGATTCTCCTATGTGAGGGGGGGGTGTACCCTACCTCGTAAAATCTCTGGAATCATTGATTTATGCGCTTTTACCTGTAAAATCTAACAATAAAAGGACTTACAGGGTAAGAAATAGAAAACAAAAGAGAAAGACCCAGGGGTTTGATTCCCTGGGCCTTTCCTGTTTTCCGATCCTAGTTAAATTATAGCAGGTTGAGGAAACTAGTATGCCAAGTATTTTAGTGGTGGAAGTGGTTGATATGGTGTTGGTTATGGGGATTTTGATAGAGCGAGGGGCTTGACACGCAATTTTGCTGGGAAAACGGGGAAATTATTTTCGGTTCCGCGACTGGGCGGGCGGGCGGCGGTTTGTTGCCTCCCACCCTTCCGCGATGAGACTGTGGAAGGATAGGGTACACCGCTCATCCGAGGAATGGGTTGCGGAGTTCCAAGAACCCGTAGTGCGTTCCATGGTGCATGTCTTCGGTGTAGAGGATGGTTGCGCCGGAGCGGATGGCGGCCTCGACAATGAGGGCATCCCAATAGCTGATGTGGCTTTGCTGAACGCGCTGGAGGGCAAGTTGGACCAGGGACGCGTCGATGGCGATGACTGTGTACTCGCAGAGTTCCGCTATAGATCGGGAGATTTCTATCTCTGTGAGTGGGGACTTTCCCTTTCGGCTGGAGACAGAGACGAACTCGCTGAGTACCTGCGCGCTGACAATGAGGTCATCCTGTTCGGAAAGCTCATCCACCAACCGCCGCGCGATGGCAACTTTCCCGGTCTCGCCTTGATTGGCATTTGAGAGAGCGTAGAGGAGGATGTTTGTGTCTACGAATGCGGCCATCGTGTCCGCTCGGCATATATCTCTTCGCGCGTGGGGAGTTTGCCCAGATCGCCAAGAACGCCCTCTTCCATCAAGCGAACGAGCGCGCTGTTATCGCGCTTCCGGGGGCGAGTGGGGGTGTATGTGCTCACCGAATCAGCGACAAATTGGTCGAGGGTGATGTGGCGGCGCGCAGCTTCGAGCTTGGCGGCTTCAAGGATTTCGGGGTCAATCGCGATGGTGAGGCTGGCCATAAGACCTCCGCTCGATTCATTTTAGCACTTGGGGCGGTATCCCACGTCTCAGTGGCAAGACGTGGGGAACTCGGCCCGGGGCTAAAGCCCATTGATTCGATTGGCCTTATTCAGGGGGCTGAAGCCCCCTGCTCCCTCCGAAAAAAGGCAAAGGCAAGTGCGGAGCTTTTGTGGGAGAAAGGTGTGGAGGGTTGAGGGGTTGCGAGCGGCATCGGGATCCTTCGCGCTCGAAAGACGCGCTCAGGATGACAGCGTGGTGGGATAGAGGGTGATGCTGGAGGAGGGCACCCGTCGTCGCCTCCCGTCCTTCCGGGATGATACTGCGAAGAATTTGTCACCCGGCATACAATATGCGAAACCGCCGTGAATTATCTAACTATCTCGTAGGAGGCGTCTGTGGGAATTCATTCCGTAACCGACAACGGTAAAGAGCCAAGCGGCTGGACGGTACTCCACTTTGCCGACGTTGGGACTTCGGAGGAATGGGTACAGCAACTCGCTATTGAAATGCCCGAGTTGGTTGATGCAAGTCTGATCCGAGACCCTGAGCCTCAGAAGGTGAAAGAGTCGATTTTGACTATCCTATTTGAAGGACTAATCCCGGCTTTTGAAGACCTCAAATTGATCAGGGTCTCCGGTGGGGCAGAAATACCTATACTCAATCGACGGAAGCACTATGAAGACTTTGCTCGCGTTCTTTGGCACGCTTACAAAGACTTGATGCCTAAGACCGCGTTGTTGATGGGGTTTGATATCGGATTCATTTTTCAGAATGACAAGAATTTTGAGAAAGGTCTTCTTGTATTTCAGTCGGATCATCCACATGTGTCCGTTCAGTTTGGGTCACATCTGCGCGACCAACGAACCCGTTGGCAGAATGCACTAGGGAAGTTCCGTAATCATTACCTTGAGCATAGGGAGGATAGCCCAGACAAGTACGAAGTGTTCTACCGTCCAGACATTGCCGAAGCTCACTTTGATGCGGTCTGGAGGTCCAGTGCGGATGTTCTCTTTTTATGTCTCGCATCTCGTCTAATCCCTGGTATTGGGATCGAAGAGATTCCTGTTGCAGAGCGGAATCCTGAGCGTCCTCGTCGATTCCGGTATGTCGGTTGGCCGAGTGCTGTTTAGACAGATCAGTCGAGGACGCGGGAGAAGATGGCGTCGACGTTGGCTAGCTGGCGGTGGTAGTCAAAGGCGCGGACGAGTTGGGCGGGGGTGAGGCGGGCGGTGATCTCGGGGACGCGGGCGATCTCGTCGCGGAAGACGAGGTATTCCTTCCAGGCGCGCATGGCGTGGGACTGGACGAGGCGGTAGGCGTCCTCGCGGCTCATGCCGGCGGCGGCGAGATCGAGCAGGAGCTGGCCGCTGAAGATGAGGCCGCCGGTGGATTCGAGGTTGTGCAACATGCGCGTGGGGTAGACGAGGAGCTTGGCGATGAGCTGCTCGGTTTTGGCGAGGAGGTAGTCGGCGAGGATGGTGGAGTCGGGGAGGATGACGCGCTCGGCGGAGGAGTGGGAGATGTCGCGCTCGTGCCAGAGGGCGATGTTCTCGAAGGCGACCTGGGCGTTGGCGCGGACGACGCGGGCGAGGCCGCTGATCTGCTCGCTTGTGATGGGGTTGCGCTTATGCGGCATGGCAGACGAGCCCTTCTGACCAACGGAGAAGAACTCCTCGACCTCGCGGACCTCGGTGCGCTGGAGGTGACGAATCTCGGTGGCGATTTTGTCTAAAGTCGAGCATAGGATGGCGAGCGATGCGACATAGGCGGCGTGGCGGTCGCGCTGGACGATTTGTGTTGCGACGGCGACGGGGGTGAGGCCGAGTTCGGCGCAGATGGCTTCCTCATGCTCCGGCTTGAGGTGGCCGAAGGTTCCGACGGCGCCAGAGAGCTTGCCGACGCGGAGGTCTTCGGCGGCGGTGTCGAAGCGGATGAGGTTGCGCTGGACCTCCGTGTACCAGAGGAGGAGCTTGAGGCCGAAGGTGGTGGGCTCGGCGTGGACGCCGTGGGTGCGGCCGACGATGGGGGTGTGCTTGAACTCGAGGGCGCGATTTTTCAAGGTTTCGGCGAGGGCGAGGATTCCGGCGCGGATGAGGTCGGAGGCGGCTTTGAGTTGAAGCGCCTGGGCCGTGTCGACGACGTCGGTGCTGGTGAGGCCGAAGTGCAGCCAGCGGGAGACTTCGGGATCGGCGATGTTCTCGGCGACGGTGGTGGTGAAGGCGATGACGTCGTGGCGGACTTCGGCCTCGATCTGGTTGATGCGGGCGACGGTGAAGTTGCCGCGGTCGCGGATGGCGTCGGCGGCGGATTGCGGGACGAGGCCGAAACGGGCGAGGACTTGCGAGGCGGCGGTCTCGACGGTGAGCCACGAACGGAACTTGTTTTCGTCGGACCAGATGCGGCCCATGGCAGGACGTGTGTAACGGGCGATCATAAGGGCTTCCTTGCGGCTGATTGGTTTGTGAAGAGCAGAAGCAGATTCCTCCGCTTCGCTACGGAATGACAAATAAAAACTCTACGGAATGACAAATAAAAAAGCTATGGAATGTCAAACAAAAACTCTACGGAATGACAAAGAATCTATTTAACCGCGACGTTGAAGAGGGCGGACATTTCGTCGTGGAGGAAGCCGTGGCCGGGACGGTAGGGCTGAATCCAGCGGCCGTCGAGGACGAACTGGGGGATGGCGCGCTTGCCGGTGTGGGCGATGACCTGGTCGGAGGCGCCGGGGGTGGAGTCGATGTCGATGTCGGTGTAGGGGATGGAGTGGTCGGCGAGGAAACGCTTAGCCTCGCGGCAGTCGCGGCACCAGGCGGCGGAGTAGACGAGGAGTTCCATGAGTCTATTTTACCGCGTTCGCGAGGATTGATTCGGGCGGCTGCGGGGGTGGCTCGTGCAGTCAGCGGCGGGCGCGGAAGAATGCGGTGAGGAGTGCGCCACACTCCTCGGCGAGGAGGCCGGAGGAGACTTCGACCTGGTGGTTGAGCTGGGGGTGGTTGAGGACGCCGAGGACCGAACCGCAGGCGCCGGCCTTGGGGTCGGGTGCGGCGTAGACCAGGCGGCTGACGCGGGCGTGGAGGATGGCTCCGGCGCACATGGCGCAGGGCTCGAGCGTGACGTAGAGGGTGCAGCCTTCGGCGAGGCGATAATTTTCCAGGGCGCGGGCGGCGTGGCGGAGGGCGACGATCTCGGCGTGGGCGGTGGGGTCGTGGTCGCGCAGGACGCGGTTCTGGCCGCGGGCGATGATGTCGCCGTTGTGGACGATGACGGCGCCGATGGGGACTTCGCCATCGCGCTCGGCGGCGCGGGCTTCGGCGATGCAGGCGTGGAGGTAGTCGAGGTCGGTCAACTCGCGGAGGTTGGCGTTGTCGTCGCTCATGCGGGTTCCTGCTGGGTTAGGCAGTGGAGGGTGCCGAGGCCCCAGACGAGGTCGACGGCGTGGATACCGACGACCTGGCGGGTGGGGAAGCAGGCGGCGATGATGTCGAGGGCGCGGCGGTCGTTGGCGTCGTTGAAGGTGGGAACGAGGACGAGCGAGTTGGCGATGTAGAAGTTGGCGTAGCTGGCGGGCAGGCGCTTGCCATCGAAGATGACGGGCGAGGGCATGGGGAGGGTGACGATGCGGAAGGGCTTGCCTTTGTTGGGGGCGTGGGCGCGGCGGAAGGCGTGGAGGCGGTCGAGGTTCTCGGCGAGCGGGAGGTGGTTCTCGTCGGCGGGGTTGGGCTCGACACAGGCGAGGATGGTGTCTGGCGAGACGAAGCGGGCGATATCGTCGATGTGGCCGTGGGTGTCGTCGCCGGCACAGCCGCGAGGGAGCCAGAGCGTCTGGTCGATGCCGAGGTGGCGGTGGAAGGCCTGTTCGAGGAGGCGCTGGGTTGAGGTTTCATCGCCGAGGCCGGGATTTCGCTGCTGGATTTCGGAGAGGAGGCATTCTTCGGTGGTGAGCAGGACGCCGGCGCCGTTGGTGTCGATGGAGCCGCCCTCGAGGACGATGCGGTGGGACTTCCAGCTTGCGGGAGCGGCCGGTGGCGGCGGAACTTCGGGCTTGATCTCGGGGAGGTGGTAGAGGTGGGCGACGCGGTGAGGGAGTTGGTCGTCGAGATGCCAGTTGGAGTACTTGGCCCAGGCGTTGAACTTCCAGTTGAGGATGGCGAGGTCTTCCTCCTCACCGGCGCGGGCGATTTTTTTGACGAAGATGGGGCCGGAGTCGCGCAGCCAGACGCGATCGGTGGGCCACAAGTGGAAGTGGACGCGAGAGAGATTCGCTCCGCCGCGCTTGAGGATTCCAGTGGCGCGGCGCTGGGCGGCTAGATCGTTGACCAGGATGTGGACGCGCTCGACGCGGGAGAGATGACGGACGATCTCGGCGTAGACCCAGGGGATGGGTTGAAACTTGCCGGGCCAATCGTCTGGGTTGTGCGGCCAGGCGATCCATGTGGCGGCGTGAGGCTCCCACTCGGCGGGCATGCGGGTTTGGGGGGTGGTCATGGTGCTGGCGCTCCTGCGGCTTGGGCTGGATACAGGGTAATGCCTCGCACGCGGAATGATCGAATGAGTTTGCAGAGCCAGACTCCCACCGCACGGCAAGGGCTGGAGTTTTGTGCGAGAAAGGGGTGGAGGGTTGGGGTGATGCGAGCTTCATCGGGGTCCTTCGACTGCGTGACTCACGATGAGACCGTGAGTCACTCCGCTCAGGATGACAACTTATCCATATAGTCAAATATGTCGCTACGCCTAAATGTCTATACGGTCGAGATGTGGCGTGGGTGTGGGCGGGATCGGGTATTCTGAGGGCTGGAGGAAGTATGAAACGAAACCGTTCCGCCTCATCCACAGCAGTCAAACCTGCGTTGCTGAAGGTGCAGGGCGCGCCGCCGCAGGTTGGCGTAGGCCAGCCGTATACCGTGGAGTACTACTACAAGCTGCCATGGGGGCGTCAGGAGGAGTTTCTGCAACTGTTCCTGAAGAACCACTATCCGCTGCTGGAAAAGATCGAGGCGACGGGGCGGATTCTCGCGCTGAAGATCGAGACGCCGGCGTACCACACGACGGAGGACGGGCGATGGGACTATCGCGTGACCATCCGTTACAAGGACTCGACAGTGGCGACCACCGCGAATCCCGACGAAGAGGCGTTCAAGAAAGAGCTGTGGCCGGACCAGGCGACGTTTGCGAAAGAAGAGCAGCAGAGATTCGAGATTCTGCTGGCGCATTGGGACCTGCCGGTGACGGAGATTACTCCGGCGAAGCAGGGTGGCGAGGTTCGAGGTAAGGCATCCCACCCATGACGATGAAGCTGTCATGGATGGGGCACCCGGAACGTGAGAGCGCTCAGGGCAAGGGCTCCATGAGGACTTCGATGTCGAGGCGAGTTGTGCTGCCGGGGATGTCCATGGAGCCGAGCATCTGCGGCTTGCCGGGTGCGAGGAGGGCCACGCCTTTGAGCGAGGACTGGCGCACGATCGGCTCCTGAACGCCTCCTATGTCGGACTTTTCCGGCGCTACGCTGGACTGCTCGACGGAGGACTTCAGCATCGCGTTATTGCCCATTCCGGTCAAGGTTGCGTCGAAGTTCATGCCTATATCGAGATAGGTGAACTGGGTTTGCACACCGGCGGCATTGGACGCACCTGCGCTGTAGGAGCCGGTGACGACGGGGATTTTGCTGCCTTGCTTGAGCGTGGTCGTCTGCCCGGAGGCCACGACCATGGCGTAATGCAATGTGCGGACCAGCTTGGCGCCGTCCTTCTCGCTGACGGTGTAGGTGAGGCGGTAGGACTTTTTGGGGCGGTCGAGATCGTTGATGAGCTTCTGCGCGAGCGCGATATCTTCGGGAGTGGCGCGGACGACGATGGCGTTCTGGCTGGCGACAAGATAAATCCTGTCGTCTTGCGGGAGGAGATTGCGCAGAGCGGTGACGTCCTCGTTGGCGTCGCTCTGCTGGCTGACGTTGTTGAGGTAGAAGGTCTGGACGGGGCAGAGTTCTGGATTCGGCCTCGCGCATGGGTGCTCTGAGACCGGCTTCGCGGCGGGTGCATCGGGGGCGGGCTTGGCGGTTGCGGGCGCGGCCTGCGCGAATGCGATGGAAGCGCATAACGCCAGGGCCAGAGTCAGGGTGAAAGATATCCTTGCGAACTTCATCACGGGTCTCCCTTATACGTTCAATTTAATTTCACTGGCGATCATCTTGCGGATTGCGGTTTTGCGGGCGGAGCAAGAGCATTTTCACCAATGGTGTAGAGTGTCGCTCTGCGAGCAAAATGCGGGGATTCTTCGCTGCGCTCAGAATGACAATTCTTGTCACTCTATCAATAGTGGAAATGCTCCAATGCTAGCTAGATTCCGGTTGCTGTAGTTATTCCCTGCTATTGCGTAGACGCTCGGGGAGCCGATCCGCTCAGAAATATTTTCAACGCGCCCAACGAGGCGGGGCTGCGTCTAAGCCAAAACGCGCCAAAGGCGGGGCTGTCCCGATACAATAGATCGGCAGCGGTACGGGTTGCAAAAGCGGCAAGGATTTTGCAGAGGACGCAAGGATGAGCTGGTTCAAGCGGGACGACAACGAGATTGTCAACGATGCGCAGAAGACGGTGCGCACCGAGGGGCTGTGGACGCAGTGCGGAAGCTGTCACCTGGCGATCTTCAAGCGGGACCTGGAGGCGAACCTGTTTGTGTGTCCCAACCCGAAGTGCGGGAATCATTTTCGCATTGGGGCGCGGCGGCGGATCGGGATGCTGCTGGAGCCGGGCTACGAGCTGGTGGACCTGGAGCTGCGCTCGACCAACCCGCTGGACTTTACCGACCTGAAGCGCTATGAGCACCGGCTGGCGGAGGCGCGCAAGAAGACCGGGCTGAACGACGCGATTGTGA
>Ga0224554_1001050_pt1 | contig 19227 bp, 17 predicted proteins | sample 714S22024metaG_FD_180666 | JGI IMG/M metagenome (GOLD analysis project Ga0224554, IMG submission 180666) | Peat soil microbial communities from Stordalen Mire, Sweden - 717 S2 20-24 | ecosystem: Environmental > Terrestrial > Soil > Wetlands > Peat | place: Sweden: Norrbotten County, Stordalen...
CATCGGTAAGCCGCGGTGCCGCACTGGCGACGCTGTGGCTGGCGGCACTGTGCCCGTTTACCGCATGCTACACAGCAGAACCGCTGACCGAGACGCCGACGCTGTTTGTGCTCGCGCTCGCCATGTTGGCGATGGCGCGATTCAAAGACGAGCCGAACTGGCCGAATGCGCTCTGGTTTACCACGGCAGTGACTTGCGCCACGCTGTTGCGGCCGGACGGAGCGCTGGCGGCGATTGTGTTCGCGCCGGCACTTTTTCCTGGTCTCGGACGGGGTCGGGGCCGGGCCGGCGTTCCGTTTTTTTCTGGTTTTGGAGTAGGGCTGAGGAAGACTGGAATTTCGGCGCTGAAGGTGACCCGCATGGCAGCGGTGTGCGCTTTGCTGGCGCTGGCTCCGTTTGCCGTTTGGACGGAGCGCAACTGGAGCGTCTTTCACGTCTTTGAGCCGCTGGCGCCGCGCTTGGCCACCGATCCTGGCGAGAGCTCCAACCCGGGGTGGGAGCGCTGGGTGAAAAGCTGGTGCCTAGACTTCATTTCGACATACGAGATTTACTGGAATGTGCCTGGGGACAAGCTGGACTTAAGCGAACTGCCAAGCCGGGCGTTCGACTCGCCTGCTCAATATGATGAAACGGCCGCGGTTGCCGGGGATTACAACCTCCACGGCATGGACCTTACGCCAGAGATCGACGCACGCTTTGAGCGGCTGGCCGAAGAGCGAATCGCCGCGGATCCGGCGCGCTCTTATGTATGGTTGCCGCTGGGCCGCGTGGCCGACATGTGGCTGCGCCCGCGCGTGGAGAACCTGCCCATCGACCTGGATTGGTGGGTCTACGCGCACCATCATGCGGAGACGGAGTTCAGCTGGGGCTACGCGGGGTTGAATGCGCTTTATCTGATCCTGGGAATTGCCGGCCTGTGTTTGCGACCACGCTTCTGGGGCGCGCTAATGGCTTATATGCTGCTGCGCAGTGTGTTGCTGCTGACCGTGGAAGCGCCGGAGACACGTTACACGCTGGAGTGTTTTCCCATGCTGTTTGCGGGCGGCGGGATTGCGGTAGCGTGGGTTGCCGAGCGGATTTATTTGTCGAAGCTGAAGGCGCCCGGGGGCAAGGGCTGATTGATTTTGATATTGGTGTAGTGGCCGACCCAGGATTGTCCCTCACCTTCATCGAAGATCACTTTGAGGCTGACAGCCCGAGCCGTATCCATCCAGGCGGTGACCTTGGGAATGTTCTTGCGGACCGCCGGATCCTTGGCAACCAGCTCAAGTTTGTCCGTCACAACGCCGTCGATCTTCTCTGTGCCGAGGTATTTAATGTCCCATTTTTCGGCAAGCTGGCTGCCGCTGGCGCCGAAGCCGAGCGTCACATAGCTCTCGTATTTTCCCGCCTGGGTGTAGGTCTTGGCATCGGACTCTTTCCCGGTTTCTGAAATGCGGAAAACTCCGCGCGAGAATATATAAATTTTGTCACTCGGATGATTGTTGTGCTCGGTGAGATGACCTGCCATCTGGAAGGTTGTTCCGCTGCGCTGATAATACGCAGTGCCCCGCTGCACATCCGTGTCGGGAATCGGATCGGTCTGGATGGTGTCGAATTCGACGGTGGCGGTGGTGGTGTGAAAGTCTTTGGCGGCGACGTCGAGCCTTGCGAGGACACTGGCAAGGTTGTCGGCACGCGCCTGCTGGGTCGGCAGCAAAGCCATCAAAAGAACCGCAGAAAAGGCAAACTTTACAGTCCGATGCATGATTTTCCTTTTCTTATTTGACTCGAGTTCCGGGGCTGAGGATTCGTGAATTGAGATTAACGATGCGCCCAGACCTTCCAGACAAGATTTCCCTGAGTGTCGGCGGCGGTCTCCCAATGCTCGACATAGACGTCGTCTCCGGTGACGGGCTCGACGGCTTTGCGCAGCGCCCTCTTGACTTCAAAATACGAAGCGCCCGAGGGAATGTTCACATCGGAGGCCTGCACGGTGATGATGACGCCGCGGCCGCTGCCGACAACCTGGAAAGGATGACCGGTGGCGGCAAATGACGATGGCTTGGCGCCAAAGTCCCACAAGTGCGGAGTGATGAAGATGAAGAGCAGAATCAGCGTGACCATGATGTCGTAATGAAACGACCCGCGGGAATAGGTCCAGTAGAAGTAACTGCTCAGGATCTGTTTGAAGCCGCGTTTGGGTTGGGCGGCTGCGCCGCTGGAAGATTCCATTATGGCTCCCTGACAATTCTATCCATTCCACCCATGTAGGTACGGAGGGATTCAGGAATGAGCACGGAGCCGTCGGCCTGCTGGTAGTTTTCGAGGATCGCCAGCCAAGTGCGGCCGACGGCCAGGCCGCTGCCGTTGATCGTGTGCACAAACTCAGGCTTGGCCTTGGCGCCCTGCGCAGCAGACGGCCGGTAGCGGATGTTGGCGCGGCGCGCCTGAAAGGCGTCGAAGTTTGAGCAGGAAGAAATCTCACGATAGAGATTCTGTCCGGGCAGCCAGACCTCGAGGTCGTAGGTCTTTGCAGAAGAGAAGCCGGTGTCGCCGGTGCAGAGGAGGACGCGGCGATACGGCAGGCCGAGCGTTTCGAGAATCTCTTCTGCATCGCGCGTGAGGCGCTCGTGCTGCGCATCGGATTCGTCGGGGCGCGTGAACTTGACCAGCTCAACCTTTTGGAACTGGTGCTGGCGGATGATGCCGCGCGTGTCTTTGCCGGCCGCACCGGCCTCGGCGCGGAAGCACGGCGTATAGGCGGTGAATGAGATGGGCAGGCGCGCGTCGTCAAGAATCTCGTCGCGATAGAGATTGGTGACGGGGACTTCGGCGGTTGGGATCAGCCAGTGGTCGCTGTCTTTATAGTCGCCGCGCGTGACCGCATCAACGTCGGCATCGGAACAGCGAAAAAGGTCTTCGGCGAACTTGGGCAACTGGCCGGTGCCGAAGAGCGACTTTGAATTGACCATGAAGGGCGGAAGCACTTCGGTGTAGCCGTGCTTGCGCGTGTGCAAGTCGAGCATGAAGCTGATGAGAGCGCGTTCGAGGCGCGCGCCAGCGCCGATGTAAACGGCAAAGCGAGCGCCTGAGAGCTTGGCGGCTCGCTCGAGGTCGAGGATGCCGAGCGCTTCCCCTATCTCCCAGTGGGGCTTCGGCTGGAAATCGAATTGCTTCAGCTCACCCCAGGTTTTGACGGTCTTGTTGTCGGCTTCTGAGGCGCCGACGGGGACTTCGTCGCGGGTGAGGTTGGGAACGCGGGCGAGGGATTGACGCAACTGCTCGTCGAGCTCGGCAGCGGTTTTGTCCAACTCGTCGAGTTTCTCTTTCAGGGCGCGCGTCTCTTCCATGACGGCCGCCGCTTCGTCGTTCTTGCCGGCCTTCTTGAGTGCGCCCACCTGCTGGCTGAGCTCGTTGCGGCGGGCTTTGCACTGCTCGGCCAGAGTGATGGCGTCGCGGCGGCTCTTATCGAGGGCGCGAAAATCTCCCAGCAGTGCGGCGGGGTCGGCGCCGCGGGCGCGCAACTTTTCTTCAACCAACTCCAGGTTGGCGCGGACGAATCCTAAGTCGAGCATTCTATTCCCAGTTTACTCGACGAGCTACGATGCGGCCCGCGTGTTTGCCTTTGCCGGACCAGCTTCGGTTTGCTCCGTCCAACCGGGCAGGGTCTGGTCGCCAGTAATGAGCCGGGCGCCACGCGTGAAGGTGAAGTAGGTCCAGGCCCAGGCGGCGATGACGGAGAGCCGGTTGCGGAAGCCAATGAGAAAGAAGATGTGGATGGTGACCCATATGAACCAAGCTGGAAAACCACTCATGTGTGCCTTGAAGGGCCACTCGACGTTGCCGATGGCGGACATGCGGCCGATGGTGGCCATGTCGCCTTTGTCGAAATAGCGGAAAGCAGGGCGCGGCTTTCCGGCGAGGTCTGCGGAGATCATTTTGGCGACGTGATCGCCCATCTGCATGGCGGGCTGGGCGACGCCGGGGATCTGATGGCCGTCCTGCTCGAAGTGAGCCAGGTCGCCGAGAACGAAGACATTGCGTAGACCGGAGGGATTGAGCTTGTCGTCGACGATGACGCAGCCGCGGCGGTCGAATTTTACCTCGGGGTTGACGTTGGGCGGCGCGCCGAGCATCTTTCCGAGGGGCGACGCCAGAACGCCGGCGGCCCAGAGCGTGACGGCGGCGTCAATTCGTTGGCCCTGCGCTTCAACCCAACCAGGGCCGACGCCCGTGACCTGCGTATTGGTGTGTACTTCGACGCCCAGCCGCTTGAGAGTGGCTTCAGCTTTGGCCGAGAGATCCTCAGGGTATGTGGCGAGCACTCGCGGCCCGCTGTCGAGGAGGAGCACGCGGCTTTTGGCAGGGTCGATGTGGCGAAAGTCGTGGCGCATATAGAGCTGGGCAATGTCGCTGATGGCGCCGGCCAGCTCAACTCCGGTGGGTCCGCCGCCGATGACGACGAAGTTGAGTGGAGGGTGCCAGCCCTGCTCAAGCATCTGGCGCTCGGCCAGCTCAAAGGCAAGCAATACGCGGCGGCGAATCTCGACAGCATCTTCGATGGATTTGAGGCCAGGCGCGAGGGGTTCCCATTCGTCGTGGCCGAAGTAGGAATGGGTGGCGCCGCTGGCCAGAACGAGGTAGTCGTAGTCGAGGCTCGCGCCGCTGGCCATGGAGATGTGCTGAGCGGAGGTATCGATGCCGACGACTTCATCCATGAGCACCTGGGTGTTGCGCTGATGGCGCAGGATGGAGCGGATGGGCTGAGCGATGTCGGCCGGGGAAAGAACCGCGAGCGCGACTTGGTAGAGCAGCGGCTGAAAAGTGTAATGATTGCGGCGATCGACTACCGTGACGTCGACGGCCAAGTGTGCGAGTCCTTTGGCGGCGTTGAGGCCGGCAAAGCCTGCGCCGACGATGACCACGGAAGCCCGGTGAGCAGGCGGCGCGGCGCCGGCGGGTGCGGGTTCGGCTTGATGCTGCTCGGTCGCATCGGTCGTCGATTCGGTCGTCGATTGGGTCGTCGATTGGGTCAAGGAACGCCTTTCCGCCGCAGATTCAGCTTCAATGCTACTTCCTTAAGGATGCGCGAACGCGCGCGAAGGTGGCAGCGAATGATTGCGGAGTAGCCGACATGCGAGCCTTTCGGCGACCGTTTGCGGCTGGCCGGCTCGCTTGCGCGATGATCCTGCGGCCGTGCTGTAGCATCCAGCTATGATCGCGGGCGCGACAATTGCGGGCGAGTCTTGGGCATGGTGGGTGGGTTTTCACGCGGTGGTGGCCGCGGCGCTGCTCGCGGACTCGCTTCTGCCCGGCCATCGGCGCGAGTCGCGCCACGCGCAGGCGTTCGTATGGCTGGGTACGGCTGGACTGGCGCTGGCTGCGGCGGGATTTGCGTGCTGGATCGCCGTGACAATGGGCCGGCAAACCGCGCTTGAGTTCGTGGCCGGATATACGATCGAGACCTCGCTGAGCATCGACAATCTGTTCGTCTTCATGGTGCTCTTTGAGGGGTTTCGGATCAGTGCGCAGCGCCAGCACACGGCATTGCAGTGGGGCGTGTGGGGCGCGTTTGTGCTGCGTGCGGCGTTCATTGCGGTGGGCGTGACGCTGTTGCAGCGGTTCGAATGGGTGACGTGGGGCTTCGGAGCGATTTTGTTGTACGCGGCGTGGCGGCTGGTGCGCGGCGGCTCGGCGCGGGCGGCAATTCCGGAGTGGATCGTGCGGCTGCAGCCGGCAAAGGGATCGCTGCTGCCAGTGATTCTGGCCGTCGAGGTGACCGATCTGCTGTTCGCTACGGATTCCATACCAGCAGTGCTGTCGGTTACGCACAATCCGTTTGTGGCGTATACGTCGAATGTGGCGGCGATTCTGGGACTGCGCTCGATCTACTTTGGCTTGGCGGCGATGCTCGACCGCTTCAAGTACCTGCACTACGGGCTCGGCGCGCTGCTGGCCTTTGCGGCGCTGAAGATGCTCGCTGCGCGTTGGATCGATGTTCCAGTGACGCTTTCGCTGGCGGTGATCGGGGTGATTCTGGCGGTTTGCGCGGCGGCGTCGTCGGGGGCGGGAGCAACGGAGAACGTGAACCGTGGATCGTGAGTCGTGGATCGTGGACGGTGGACGGTGGACGGTGAAGAAGTGAAACAGTGAAGAAGTGAATGGGCGGTTCGTGAACCGTTGGTGGCCGGTTTTCTGGTCGCCGTGTTTCATCGCGACGTCACTAGAGCCTAAAGTCGACCTCGATTGTGATTTGGACTGGAACCGGAGTCTTGTGGTCGAGCAACGCGGGCTTGAATTTGTATTGCCGAACTGCTTCGATCGCCTTTTCGTCCAATCCCATACCGATCGGTCGCGTCTCGTGAACATTCCGAGGATTACCCTGCGCATCCACGATGAGGGAGACGAGGCAAACGCCCTCGTATTTGGCCCGCCGTGCTTCATCCGTGTACTGCGCGATGACGCGATGCTTGATCTGAGGGGCGCTGATGTTGCCTCCGATTTTGTAAATGGGTTCGTTAGCTTGGGTCGGAGCTGTTGCGTCGGTGGGTGGGGCGACCTGTTGGGCGGCGGCGAAGGGAAACGGCAGGAAGGCCAAGAGGGCGACTGCGAATTCGCGGCGCATTGGAGTCCTCCGAGCTGGCGAAAAAAGTCTAGCACCGAAGGTGTGAGTAACGGTCGACGGCAAGGAAAATGCGCAACGGTTCTGTCGCCCCTACGGGGCTATGAGGATTCGTGGGTGAGCTTTCCCAGGGCTGGCGCCCTGGGCTAACTTCCCTCGCCCCCTCCGGGGCTGGATTTGTGGCTGCGTGAGCGATTGTGCGAATCGAGGATGAGGGGATGGGGCGCGTGTGCTTTCCCCGGTCCCCGAATGCAAGGGACCGGGGGCACCCGATGTTGTAGCTCGGTTGAATTCGCGAAAGGCAAATGCAGGTCCTTCGACTCGGTCGTCCGCCGCGGCGGACGGTCTCGCTCAGGATGACAGTCCTTTGGACGAGTGAGCGTTGGGGCGGGCAACTAGAATGGATTCACTGTGCAGACGATACGAGTAGAGACGGCTTCGGCGAAGTATGACGTGTTTGCGGGGAGCGGGTTGCTTGCGGAGCTTGCGCCGCGGATTGAGCGGGCGGTGGGACGATTGCCCAGGCGCGTGTTTGTGGTTACGTCGCCGGAGATCTGGGCGCTGTGGTCGAAGAAGTTTCTGCGGTCGTTCCAGGAGGCGAAGCCTCACCAAGCGAATTTCGACGCGCCGGTGACGCTGTTTCTGCCTCCTGGCGAACAGCACAAGACCATCAAGAGCGTGGAACGGCTGCTGCGCGAGATGGTGCGTGCCGGCGGCGACCGCGGGTCGCTGCTGATTGCTTTTGGCGGCGGGATTGTGGGCGACGTGGGCGGATTTGTTGCCGCGACGTTCATGCGCGGGATCAATTATGTGCAGGTTCCGACGACGTTTCTGGCACAGGTCGACTCGAGCGTCGGCGGCAAGGTGGGCGTGAACCTGCCTGAGGGTAAAAATCTCGTGGGGAATTTCCTGCAGCCGCGGGCGGTGTTTGCCGATATCGGCGTGCTGGGGACGCTGCCCGATCGCGAGCTGCGCGCGGGAATGATGGAGAGCGTGAAGGCGGGGTTCATTCGCGACCGCGCGCTGGTGCGGTTTATGGAGGAGCATGCCGAGGAGATCCTCAAGCGGGAGCCGAAAGCATTGGAACGGGTGATTGCGGCGTCGATCCGGATGAAGGCCGAGGTGGTGCGGAAAGACGAACGCGAGAGCGGGTTGCGGATGATTCTGAACCTGGGGCACACGGTGGGCCACGCGCTGGAGCAGGCGACCAAGTACAAGGCGATGTTGCACGGCGAGGCGGTGGCGTGGGGAATGGTGGCGTCGCTGGCCGTGGCGCGGAGAAGGGGAACGATTACCGGCGGGCAGATGGAGCGGATGGAGAAATTGATTTACCGATATGGGCCGCTGCCGAAGTTGAAAGTGAATGCGGCGCGAGTGATGGCGGCGACGGGACGCGACAAGAAGAATGTGGGCGGGGTGAGGCGGTTCGTGCTGCCGGTGGGAATTGGCGACGCGGGCGTGGTGGAGGATGTGACGGCGGCGGAGCTGGAGGCGGCGGTGAAGTACATGCTGGTGAGGGCGAGGACGGCGGGCGGGGAGTAGGGAGCAAGGGAGCAAGGGAGCGTGGGAGCAAGTCAGCGGGTCAGCGAGTTAGCGAGTCGGCTAAAGGCTCGTGGGGTGAGAGTTGTTCTATCCCACCCTTGGCGTCCGCCGCGGCGGACGCCAAGGGTGGGGCACCCCGGTTTGATTGCAAGTTTGTAACGGTGGCGGGTTAGCATTCATCTACAGGTAAGGCGTGTCGATTTGTGAGGGTGGTGCGCGGCTTCCCACGGTTTCGCGTCGAGCAATCCCCGTCATGAAGTTGAATTCCAATTTCCCCAACCCCGGAAATAGCGAGCGAGAATGAGCGACCAGCCCATGTACCGGTGGCTTGAGCAGCAGGGCGAGGCTTTTGGCGCGCCCGGCCTGGAGCCGCGCTGGACTTCGAGCGTGAAGGATGCGGTGGTGACGGCGTACTCGGGTTCGAGCCGGATCTGGTTCACGTGCTCGCACGGCGTTCTGAACGAGGTCTATTACCCCACGATCGATCATGCGCAGGTGCGGGACATGGGGTTCCTGCTGACGGACGGGGAGACGTTTGTGCATGAAGAGAAGCGCGACATGCCAACGGCCTTCGAGATCATCGATCCCGACGCGCTGGGGGTGCGGTATGTGAACCGCGATCCCGATGGGCGCTACTGCCTGACCAAGGAGATGATTTGCGATCCGCACCATGGGGTGGTGTTGCAGAGGGTGCGCCTTGAGGCACGCGCGGACCTGATGCCGCGGCTGAAGTTGTATGCGCTGCTGGCGCCGCATCTGGATGGAGGCGGGACGGGGAACTCTGCTCGTGCAATGGACGTGGCGGGGCACAATGTGCTGCTGGCGTGGAAGAACGAGTGGTCGCTGGCGATGACGGCGAGCTGCGGGTTCACGCGCATGAGCTGCGGGTTTGTGGGGGCGAGCGACGGCTGGCAGGACCTGATGCAGAACTTCAAGATGGATTGGGAGTTTGGGTCGGCCACGGGCGGAAATGTGGCAGTGATGGGGGAGATCGACCTGGGATGCATTGACGATCTGAGGAGCTCGATGGACGGCGCCGCCGGTGAGGTAGTAGCGAAGGTTGAAGGCGAAATGGCCGTGCGGGAGTTCACGCTGGCGATCGGGATTGGCGAGGGCCACCATACGGCGTTGCAGAAGTTGATGGGCTCGCTGTCGGTGGGGTTCGAAGAGCAGAAGAAGCGGTTTATCGAGCAGTGGAAGCGGGCGGCGTATCCGGAGGGGCTTGCCGCGAAGGCGCAGGATGGCGGCAAGCTGATGCGAGCGAGCCACGCAGTGCTGCTGGCGCACGAGGACAAGGAGTATTCGGGAGCGTTTGTGGCATCGGCTTCGATTCCGTGGGGACAGGTGAAAGGCGACGACGATCTGGGCGGGTATCACCTGGTGTGGACGCGCGACATGGTGCAGACGGCGACGGCTCTGCTGGCTTGCGGGCGCGTGGAGACGGCGCGGCGGGCGCTGGTGTATTTGGCGTGCACGCAGCAGGTGGATGGAGGATTCGCGCAGAATTTCTGGATCGACGGAACGCCGTATTGGAGCGGCAAGCAGCTCGACGAAGTGGCGTTTCCGATCATCCTTGCGTGGCGGTTGTGGAAGGCGGGCGGTCTGGGCGAATTGCACATGTTCCCGTTTGTGGAGCGAGCGGCGGGATGCCTTGTGAGGCAAGCGCCGATCACGCACCAGGAGCGGTGGGAGGAGAATGCGGGGTACTCGCCGTCGACGCTGGCGGCGGTGATTGGCGGGCTGATTTGCGCGGCGGAGATGGCGCGAGCGCATGAGTCGGCAGAGCTGGGCGAGTTTCTGGAGGAATTTGCCGACTGGATTGAAGGGCACCTCGAAGACTGGACGGTGACGAACAACGGGGTGCTCGACAACGAGGTGAAGCGGCACTACATGCGGATCAGGCCGCCGGAGTGCGGCGAGGCGTACGCGCACGAGGGCTGCGGAAAGGAAGTGATTCATCTTTCGAACAGGCCGCCGGGAACGAGGACAGAGTTTGAGGCGCGCGAGATTATCGATGCGGGGTTCCTGGAGCTGGTGCGATACGGCGTGCGGCAGCCGGACGATCCGCTGATCGCGGATTCGCTGAAGGTGGTGGACGCGGTGCTGAAACGCGATTTGCCGCAGGGGCCGGGGTGGTTGCGCTACAACGGCGACGGCTACGGGCAACGGCCCGATGGAGGGCCATTCGAGGGATGGGGACAGGGGCGCGTGTGGCCGCTGCTGACCGGCGAACGAGCGCACCGCGAGCTGGCGGCGGGGAAGGACATCAGCCAGATGATCAAGACGTATGAACAATTCGCGAGCTGCGGACAGTTGCTGCCGGAGCAGGTGTGGGACGAAAACGACAGGCCGGATCGGCGCCTGAAGAAGGGCCAGCCGGCGGGATCGGCGGTGCCGCTAGTGTGGGCTCATGCGGAGTATTTGAAGCTGCTGCGCTCGGCGGTGGACGGAAAAGTGTTTGACCGCATCGAACCGGTGTATGAGCGGTACTGCACGCCGGAGGGGCGGAAAAAATGCAAGCGTGGCGTGGAGATCTACAGCCGAATCCGGCCGATTCAGCGGATGGATGCGGGCAGCACGTTGCGGATTCTGGACGAGGGGCTGTTTGATTTGGTGTGGAGCGACGATGGTTGGAAGACGGTGAAGAAGACGGCAAGCCGGGGATTGGGCAGCGCGGGATTCAGCGCCGACATGACGCCCGCAGCCGGGTGCGCAGAGCTGGAATGGACGATGCACTGGACGGAATCGGACACCTGGCTTGGATACAATGTGAAGGTCAAAGTGGACGCGCCTTCAAAGTGATTCAGCAAGTGCATTGGGCACTTCAGGGAAAGGAAACTCAGGAACAATTATGGCTTCCAGCATTGCGTCACTCTCACTCGACCAGCTTTCGATCGATACATTGCGTTTGCTTGCGCTCGATGCGGTGGAAAAGGCCAAGAGCGGTCACCCGGGCGCGCCGCTGGGCGACGCGCCAATCAGCTATTTGCTGTTTCACAAGATCATGAAGCACAATCCGGCGCACTCAAAGTGGGCTGACAGAGACCGGTTTGTGCTTTCGAACGGTCATGCGTCGGCGTTGCTTTACGGAACATTGTTTCTCACCGGGTACAACGTGAAACTGGACGATTTGAAGAGCTTTCGGCAGTGGGGATCGATTACACCGGGCCATCCGGAATATGGATTGACCGATGGCGTGGAAGCAACGACCGGGCCGCTGGGGCAGGGAATCGGAATGGCAGTGGGCATGGCCATGGCGGAAAGGCACCTGGCTGCGACGTACAACCGGCCGGGTTTCAATGTGGTGGACCATCACACGTACGTGCTGTGCGGCGACGGCGATATGATGGAGGGCCTGTCGCACGAGGCGGCGTCGCTGGCCGGGACGCTGGGACTGGGAAAGCTGATCGTGCTGTATGACGACAACCTGATTTCGCTGGACGGTCCGACAAATTGGAGCTTTACGGAGAATGTGTACAAGCGCTTCGAGGCTTACAACTGGCATGTGCAGCGGGTGTTGGATGGCAACGATCTGGACGGGATTGAAGCGGCGATTGCGGCGGCGCGGGCGGTGACGGACAAGCCGTCGCTGATCGCGGTGCGGACGGTGATCGGCTACGGCAGCCCGCGCGCGGGAACGAATAAAGTGCATGGCGAAGCGATGGGCGCCGCAGACACGGTGGCGACGAAGAAGTTCTTCGGGTTTCCGGAGGACCAGAGCTTCTATGTGCCGGAGGATGCGCTGGCCAACTGGCGCGAGGCCGTGAAACGCGGCGCGGGCCTGGAAGCGGATTGGAACAAGCTCTTCGACGGGTATAAGGCGGCGTTTCCCGATCTAGCGGCGGAGTTCGAGCGCACGCAGGCGGGCAAGTTGAAGGCCGGATGGGAAAAGACGATTCCCAGCTTTCCGGCGGACAAGCCGGTGGCTACGCGCAACGCGGGCCAGGTGGTGATGAACGCGATCTACGAAAGCGTGCCGGAACTGTTTGGCGGGGCGGCGGATTTGACCTCCTCGACGAAGACGATTTTCAAGGCGAGCACGCACTTTGCCGAGGATCCAGCGGGACGGAACGTGTTCTTTGGCGTTCGCGAACATGCGATGTGCGCGGCGGTGAACGGAATGGCGGTTCACGGCGGGTTGCGGCCATTCGGGTCCACATTTTTTGTTTTTTCGGATTACTGCAAGCCGTCGCTGCGGATTGCGTCGATTATGGAAGCCGGGTCGCTGTTCGTGTTTACGCACGACTCGGTCGGCGTGGGCGAGGACGGACCGACGCACGAGCCCATCGAGCACCTGATGGCGTTGCGCGCAGTGCCGCACATGACAGACTTTCGCCCGGCCGACGCGAATGAGACTGCGGCGACGTGGCGGCTGGCGCTGGAGCGCAGGGGGCCGTGTTTCTTTGCGCTGACGCGGCAGGATGTGCCGGTGATCGACGCGGCCAAGCATGACGTGTTTGCGGGAGTGAGCAAGGGAGCCTACGTGCTCGAAGACGTCTCGAATCCGCAGGTGACAATCATCGGGACCGGATCAGAGGTTCAACTGGCGCTGGGCGCGGCCAAGCAGCTCGCGGCAGAGGGAATCAGGGCGCGCGTGGTCAGCTTCCCGAGCTGGAGAATCTTCGAGGAGCAAACGGCGGCGTACAAGGCCGGCGTGCTGCCGGCAGACGTGCCCAAGCTGGCGGTTGAGGCGGGCGCAACGCTGGGGTGGTGGAAGTATGTGGGCAGCGACGGCGACGTTATTGGGCTGGATCGATTTGGCGCATCGGCGCCGGGGCCGGTGGTGATGAAGGAATTCGGATTCACAGCGGAGAACGTGGCGGCGAGGGCGAAGAAGCTGGTGAGGTAGCGAGTCAGCGCGCTGACTTGCTTTGTCGAAAGGGAAGGCATCGTGAAGTTAGTCATGGGTTCGGATCATGCGGGGTTTGCGCTGAAAGAAGAGGTGCGCGCGAACCTGGCGGCGGCAGGGCACGAGGTGGTCGACCTGGGGGCGTTCGAATGCCATCCCGAGGACGATTATCCCGACTTTGCGGAGAAGGTGGGCGAGGCGATCAAAGCGGGAGTGGCGCCGCGCGGAATTTTGATTTGCGGATCGGGCGTTGGCGTGTGCGTCGCGGCGAACAAGATTCCCGGGATCCGCGCAGGGATTTGCCACGACACTTATTCGGCGCACCAGGGCGTTGAGCACGACGACATGAATGTGCTGGTGCTGGGCTCGCGGATCATCGGCTCGGCGCTGGCGTTCGAGCTGGCGCACGCGTTCGTCGGCGCAAAGTTCCAGGCACAGGAACCGCGCTTTGAAAGGCGGTTCAAGAAAGTGCTCGCCATCGAGGCGAAGTACGCGCGTTGAAGTAGTTCCTTTGACCCGAAGCAGCGACACTGTAGGATTTTTGGCTTCCGGGTTTTCATCGCATAACAATCGAAATGGTTTCAGATGCAGGCACACCCTGCCGGTTCTCCCCTTCGATTCATTGAATAAAGACGCGCGCAGCGCGGGAAAGAGTCGCCGATGCTCCCCTTCGACGTGATCCTGTTCGATGTGGGCGGAGTGCTGCTGACAAATGGGTGGGACCACGACGAGCGCGCGGCCGCGGTGGCGAGGTTCGGCCTGGACGCGCAAGAACTCGAGGCCCGCAACGCGAAAGCGTATGGAGCTTGGGAACGCGACGAGATCGACCGGAATCAATATCTGGATGCAGCTGTGTTCTACGAGCCGCGCGATTTTTCACGCGGCGAATTCTTCGAGTTCATTCTGGCGCAGTCGAAGCTGCTGCCGGGCGGGGCGCTTGAAATCCTGAAGGAGATTTCGGCATCGAGCCACTATTTGGTGGGCGCGCTGAACAATGAGGCGCGGGAGACCAACGATTTCCGATTTGGCAAATTTGAGCTGCGCCGGTATTTCAAAGTGGCGCTGAGTTCGTGTTATGTGGGCCTGCGCAAGCCGGATCCGGCGATCTACCGGCGGGCGCTGGACATTCTGGGCTCTGCGCCTGAACGGACGCTGTTCATCGATGACCGGCAGGAAAATGTGGACGGCGCGATGGCGGCAGGGATGAAGGCGATCCGGTTTACGGGCGCGGAAGGGCTGAGAGGCGAGTTGGAGAAGCTCGGCGTTTTTTAGCGAGCCGGCGAGTCAGCGGATCAGTGAGTCAGCAAGTCGGCGAGTCAGCGATTCGGCAAAAGACGCGTGGGGCGAGAGTCGTGCTATCCCAGGTCCCCAAATGCGAGGGACCTGGGGCACCCATAATTCAGCAAGTCGGCAAGTTTGCAAGTCAGCGAGTCAGCGAATCAGCAAGTGAGCGGGTGAGATTTGTCCGGCAGGGACCTGCCAGGCCGCTGGAAGCGTTTTGGGATGCGCTTCGTAACTCTTTGGGCGGATCGGTGTCTAATTCGACGGGGGACTAGAACACACGTGCGTCGATTGATTGTCACGCTGCTCGCGGGATTGCTTTCTTTGGTTGTGGCGGTCTCGCCGGTTGGCGCCGCGGCGCAGTCGGGCAACTTCGAGATCGCGCAGAACGGCCAGGCAGTGGGCTCGGCTAGCTTCCAATTCTCGGCGACGAAAGATGGATACGATTCGACCTCGCTGGTAAAGGTGGCGATGCAGGGCCTTGACTACGCGCTCTCGAAAGACGAGGGACTGACCGCGGCCCATCAACTGAACCACGTGATGTTGAGCGCCACGGTGAACGGCGAGGCGGTAAGCGTGGTGGCGGCGCCCGATGCGGCCCAGTTCCTGCTGAATATTTCGGCGAACGGGAAGAGCTCAACGACGCGGCTGGACACACATGCCGGCGCGGTGTTTCTAGCCGATTTCGACGCGGGCGCGCTGGAGACTCTGCTGGCGCTTGCCGTGACACAGAATAACCGCGATCTGTGGGCGATTTTGCCGAAGGGCGCCGGGTCGATTGAGCCGGTGCAACTGGCCACCTATCCGGACCAGGAGGGCACGCTAGACGGTAAGCCAGTCACGGTGCACCATCTGGTGGCGACAATTGCCGGCGCCAACACGGAGCTGTTTTCCGGGCCGGAGAATCAACTGCTGCAGGCAGAATTGCTGCAGGTGGGGTTTGCGTTGATCCGAAAGGGTTTTGTGCTGAGCCCCACGGCCAAACCGATTGTGCCGATTGGCGGCGACGAAGCCATACCACCAGCGCCGGCAAATTAAGACGGGCCGCGTTGGGCGGGTAAACCTGAAAAGAGCGCCGGGTGCGTCTAATTATCAGACAAATCCGAATCAGCAAAGACACTCGGAGGAGACTGCGGATGGACGTAGACTGGAGAAGCTCTCGATTGTCCGCACTCCCCCTTATGTGCCGCACTGCATTCGCGGCGGTCGCGCTGGCTATGTTTGCAATGGCCGGCGTCGAAAGCGCCCAGGCAACGCAACCGGCCAGGACGCAGCGGAGATCTGCGGCTGCGGGGACGGCGCGCGCGGAGCATCATCAGGCGCCCATTCGTGGCGCGGCTGTTCATACTGGAAACCATTCCAGCGGGTCAGTGAGAATGAGCGCGGGGAGAATGAGCGCGGGGAGGACGAGCGGCGGGCGCAAACTCACTCCCGATGAAGCAGGGCGCTTGGCAGGGCTCGCGATCCGGCAACAACTTGAGCGAAGGCAGATGGGGCGTAGCGCCGCATCGGTTCGGGTGGGGCGCTCCCTCAGCGCGCGGCGGCTGAGGCTGGAGCGAATCTCTCTTCGATCGACAGAGCGGAGCGCTGCCCGGGAGTCCGAGCCGGGTGAGGCGGGGACGGCCTACCGGGTTCCAGAGATAAGACAGCAGGCGACGGATGAGGACCAGGTCGCAGAATCGCGGCGGATGGATGAAGCACGCGAGCAGACATCGGCGCCGATTCCAGCTCAGGCGCGAGAATCCAGGGAAAGCGCGGACGTGGAGGCGACGCCGACCGATCGAGCGGCGCCGGCTCAATCCGCAGCGGGGAGAGAACACGGCACGGCGGCGAAGGACGGCGAAGAGGCCAAGGCGAATGCTGCGAGCCAAAACGCGGCCGCGAGCGGGGCGGGTGAAGCCGCGGATGCCGCAACCGGAAGGACGAATGCCGAGGATGCCTCGCTTCTGATGCCGAGGGGCGGAATGCCGGCGTCGCTGAGAGGTTCGCTCGCATCACTCCAGCGGCAAAACGATCGGCTGGATGCGGAAGGGCTGGAGCGGATTGAGAACGAAGCCGATCTGGCTGCGCGCATCGCCGACAAGCTGCTTGTGCCTTTGCCGGCATCGAGTGCGCTGACGGTGAACGCGGAGCTCGAGGAGAATCATCGCTATTGCCGGCCGTGGACGGCGAAATTCCTGGCCGATCTGGCGCGGGCGCATGAGGCGGCGTTCCACAGCGCGCTGGAAGTGAGCTCGGCGGTGCGGACGGTGGAGTACCAGAAGCGGCTGATGAAGACCAACGGCAATGCGGCTCAGGCCGAGGGCGAGCTGGTGAGCCCGCACCTGACCGGCGCGACGATCGATATCGCCAAGAAGGGCCTGAACCGGGCGGAGATGGCCTGGATGCGGAAGCAGTTGGCCGGACTTGAGGCGGCGGGGAAGATCGATGTGGAAGAGGAATTCAAGCAGGCGTGTTTCCACATCACGGTGTACAAGAACTATGCCGCGGCGGGTAAGCCGGGCCCGGCGACGCCCGCGAAGCCGGCCACGCACAGCACGATACCGCGGCGGACGGCCGATCCGGCTGGAGAGCCAGCAGCGCAGGGAGCGTAGCGGCATCGGCGCCTGGTCGCGCCAACTATCACCTAAAAATTCATTCGATTGCGGATGGCCGCGCAGGGTACAATCGCGGGCGAATGCAGATTGCTCCACAAAGGCGAGATGGAAGTTCCGCGATCGATCGCGTGTGCGAGAGGGCTAAGGCCACTCGCAAGGTGATTGGAATGCGCCAGGGAGCATTTGTGCAGGAATTCCAAGATTGCATCCGAAAGGCGAGATCATGAGCGATATGGGAGTTCAGCCAGTGGGCGAAGCGGCGCCAGAGGGCGCGGGATTGACGCAATGGCAGCGCGTGGCAGACACATTTGCAGCGCCGTCGAAGACCTTTGAAGACATCAAGCGCGGGAACAAGAGTTGGTGGCTGCCGCTGATCATCGGCGCGTTGTTTACCTACATTCTGTTCGGCGCGATTTACCAGAAGGTCGGAATGCAGCAGGTCGTGGACAATCAGGTCCGGATGGATCCGAAGGCGCAAGAACGGATGGCGAACGCTACTCCCGAACAGCGCGCGATGGGCGCCAAGATCGGGATCTATGCCACAGAGGGAGCATTTATCGGCGGGCCTGTAATTGCCATGGGAGTTGTAGCTCTTATGTCGCTCGTGCTGATGGCAACCATCAATTTCGGGTTTGGCGGCAGGGCGAAGTTCAGCGAAATCTTTGCCGTTAGTTATTACGCATGGCTGCCGGAGATTTTCAGGGCGATTCTGGGGACGATTGTGATTTATTCGGGGATGGCGCCGGAGTCGTTCAACATCAAAAACTTTGCACCGACGAATTACGCGGCGCTGTTCATGGATCCGGTAGAGGCGAACAAAGCGTTGTACGCGCTGGCGAGCTGGGTGGATTTTGTGACCATCTGGAGACTGGTGTTGCTGAGCATCGGAGTAGCCATCGTTGCCAGGACGAAACGCAGCTCGGGGTACATTGCGGTGTTTGGATGGTGGGTGCTGATGCTGCTGATCGCCGTGGGCTGGGCGGCGGTGATGGGATGAGGCGTGCAAGAAGGCACGCCGATTTTGCTTAGGGTCTACAACTCGGCCGAAATGGAGATTGTTGCCGGGGCTGAGATGACGCGCACGCGCCCGTGTCCCGGATTAACGATGTGCCGGGACGAAACGATGCCGAATTTTTCCAGAGCCGTAACGTCGCGTCGCACTGCGCTTACGTCGCGACCCAGGATGGCTGCGAGTTCCTTGATGGAAACGGTGCGTCTTTTCCTCTTAACAATCTGCAGCAGATCGAGCCGCGAGGGAGTGAGCAGCCGGACCATATCGGCCGCGCTCTCGAAGGTGATGCCCCTCGAAGGCGGGATTCTACGGCCTTCATCCATGGCTTTGGCCCGCGCCCTGGCACGTTCCGCCCAACCGCCAAAACCATCGGTGTGGATCGTCGTCTTCATAGTTTCTCCAGTTTTCTGAGGTTGTCGACCTCCGCAATAAAACGTGCGAAGATTTCCTGGAACGAAGCGGATGCGATCACGTCGACTTTCCCGGCAAAGTGGCGATGCACCTTCCCGTGAGCGGTATCGTAGCCAAGAACTCGTCCATTGTCCCGAGAGAATAAGTGGAAGTTGATAAAGGCCAGGTTGTAACGGACGACGTTACCCTCACTGTCTTCCCACCGTTCCTCTCGAATCAGGCCGTCGCCAGCAGCGCAACGAACCACCGCTGCCTCATCGGCCGCTTTGACCGGCTTGCCGGCATTCTCTCTCGCCGCGGCCATGGATCGAGTATAGCACAGGTGGGATATTCTATGTCTTATCTGCGGAACGAGTATCCATGGATCGACTGGACGATAGGGCAACCGAAGTTGTTGGAGAGGCATCGCCGACTGGCGCGAAGCCGCGCTGCTACAATCGGAGAGGCGACGATCTATTCGTTCATTGACGCGCAGCAGACGCGCCAAGCATTGCCTGGGCTACGAAGAACGAACGGGTCGATGCACGAGCCGCACACTCAATGACCCTCCGCCTTTTCAATACCCTAACGGGACAACTGGATCCGCTGGAGCCTGCCGATGGCAACGCGCTGCGGATGTACGCCTGCGGGCCGACGGTCTACGACTACGGGCACATCGGGAACTTCCGCACGTTTTTGCAGATTGATGTTCTGCGCCGCTTTCTTCTGCTCAGCGGGATGCGGGTGCGCCACGTGATGAACATAACCGACGTGGACGACAAGATCATCCGCAACTCTCTCGAGGCGGGAATTCCGATCGGCGAGTACACGGCGCGCTACGTTGATGCGTTCTTCGAGGATCTGGACACTCTGAGGATCCAGCGGCCGGAGCAGATTGCGCGCGCGACGGAACACATTCCGCAGATGGTGGCGCTGGTGGAGAAGCTGGCTG